>Ga0209589_1001646_pt1 | contig 37360 bp, 19 predicted proteins | sample CowpeawhiteBW_FD_187525 | JGI IMG/M metagenome (GOLD analysis project Ga0209589, IMG submission 187525) | Root nodule microbial communities of legume samples collected from California USA - Cow pea white BW (SPAdes) (version 2) | ecosystem: Host-associated > Plants > Roots > Nodule | place: USA...
ATTATCAATGTTTTATTTTATTTCTGATTTTATTATCATTATTATTTATTATTATTGCTTTATTTTTTATTTTTCTTATTTTATTATTTTATTATTATTAATTTATCTTATTAGTATTATTGTTTTACTATTATTGTTTCATTTTATTTTTTTTTTTTTTTTTTTTTTTTTTTTTTTTTTATTTTTTTTTTTTCTTTTTTTTTTTTTTTTTTTTTTTATTTTTTTTTTTTTTTTTTTTTTTTTTATATTTTTTTTTTTTTCTTTCCTTTTTTTATAACTCTTGAGTTGAACTTCCTTTCTTCGTATAGGACTTCAGAAACGAATTTCAACTTTCAATTGAAGCAGTGAGTATCATTAATCAATAACTATTAGAATTTTTCATATTTCATAAATTTTTTTTCAAATTTTTTATAAAATTTTGCAAAAAAAAAATTATTATTATTTTTTACTAATTTTAATTTAAAAATAATTATTTTATTTTATTTTTTATAAAATTATAAAATTTATAAATATTTTTTATTAAAAATGTTTTGTGCAAAATATTTTAAAAAAAAGATAGCAAACTTTTACAGACTATTATTTATAACAAAATTTGTAAATATTTAAAAAAAAATTGATAGTATGTGTTTTTTAAACGGTGAATTAACCCTATTTTGATAATTTGAAAAATAAACATTTTAATCCACCTCAACCACACAATTCTCAACGTTTTCTTCAATCTCATATAATAAATCAACTCAATGGTGGACATGTATATATATTCTAATATCAAATTTTATTAACTTTTTTTAGTTAATTCTATAATGAAAAAAACAAGTTTAAAACTCAAAGAATTAAAATATTTAAAACTATGAGACTTGATTAACCATAATTAAGTTATAAAAAGGAGAAAAAAAAAGAATTTAGCCATGATTAATATTTTGCACAATGAAGATGGGAGTACATATGAATAATGTGTTACAACACTGTGCTACGGTGTTCAGGTACTCAAGCTTAAACAGTGTAGTAGTGGACCCCAGCATTGTACAGGGTAGCCAGCTAAGAGGAGCACAAACATTTATAGGGTCTGCACGATTTCTTCAACCCTCATTTGGCACCACACCGAATGCTTCACCCTTTTATGTGCTCTCTGACCTTGGTCCCCTCTCCTACCTATTCCTCTCCTCTTTCTTTTATCACTCTGCATCTTCTCATCATTCATCTCTCTCTTCTGTTACTCACATAGATGCCCAAAAATCTCACAACCATGAATTCAGTGTCCACTACTTTTAACATCATCATATACATGTCCCTCTGAACAAACCCAACACCACCACCCACCTATAACTACAAGTTTACAATCCCTAACCTTAAATTAATAAAACTATTGATAATTAATTAGTATTATTTAATCTGACAGGAACCAAGATTGGGACAGTTATAAAAAGTTGAAAGGGGTTTTAAAAAGCAAAAGCGTGTGAGATGTGAGTGGGTGGTGGGATGAAGTTTAGTCGTGGTCACTGCATGGGCTCGGATACCCAGTTACTCATCAGTAATCATTGCCTTTCTCTTATCTTCATCTGCATGGAAGCCTGTCTCTTTCCCTTTTCCTCCCTTCTAAACAATTGACTGTTCTTAACAGTGACACTTCCATCTCAGACATATGCATTTTGAGACTCTTGCAACATGCATTCACATTTTTGCACACCCTAAATCATCCAGAATATGACACTTCCCACTTGATCATTTTTTTAATGTTTACTGTTGCATCGGTTTTTGTTTTTCTTCTATCATGTTATCTCAAACAATCGCAGCAAATCTGTGTGTTGTTGTTCTTACTGTGGCATCCTCCAACAACTAAAAGACAGGCCTTCAAAACAAGTTTGGAAATGCGATCTATTCTAAAATTGCTTTTTCGATATATGTAGGTGATGACATGTATGAATGAATATCTGTGAACTGAAAACTATACTACTCCATCTTTTATAGCAGAAAGGGAAGGCTTCTACACATGAGAAGAAAACGTAATAATAAAGCTAAAGTCGTGTCCTCTTCAATCTTCTCTTTTTACAAAGGAAAATCGACTTTTGAATATTTGATCATTTGTTTTCGTCTGTTTGGCTTCAACTACTGAAACTGAAAGGGAACGGCCAGAAAACCATACACTAATTACAAACTTTTCTGGAAGTATAGCTCCTTATTAGTTGATTATTTGATCCAATATTTTGATTCAACCTAACTATTTTAAAGAAATGACTTTTTGTTTTTAACACTTTAATGAGGAAACTATTTGAACATTAGTGATTGCTTTCTGTAAAACTAGCTAATTCTAACCAAATTTGCAATAAAGGAGATTCTGGTAAACTCATCAGTATAAACATAGAAAATTAAAAGAGCAATCAAAATAGTACTAATAATTTTGATTAAGAATGAAATAAATTAGATCTAAGTTGGGTCATTCACAACTTAAGCTAAACAAATACCCTCTTAACATATGCTAAACAAATACCCTCTTAACCTATTTACAACATAAGCTAAACAAATACCCTCTTAACCTTTATTATTAAAAAAAAAATTAGGTCATTCAAAAGTTTATTTTTATGAGCTACAACACATTATTTAAGCAAAAATAATAATGATATAATAATCTTATTATTATTGTTATATTAATTTGGATTATAATATTTGAAAACAATATAGTGTTTTTTTTTTGTCAGCACTAAAACAGTATAGTGTATACAATTAGTTATATTTAATAATAAACAGCTTTATATTTAGTGGAAATTATTAAATTTAGTTATAAGATATATTGAGAATACATTTCATTTGCATAATTTTATAAAATAATAGTGTTAATAAATATGTTAGAAGGAAACTATGTACACACACAAAAAGGGGACTAATGTTATACTGAGAGAAAGAAGGATTTCATGTCATTCATGTCATGGAGAGTAGCATTTTATATTGAAAATTAAAAAAAGAAACATAAAAAACTGGTTATAAGTTAGTTATGATGTTTTTTTATACAGGGATACTCTTATTTATTATCAAGGAAAACATAAAATCACTATTGTGTAATAGTATTAATTAAAGAAAAAATATGGATAATAAAATGAAAAATATGATAATAATACGAGAAGTAAACATTTTATTTGATTTTACAAATTTATACATATTTGTGGATGAGTCAGTCCTGAATTATATTTAGTCTAATTTCATTTTTAAAACCCAAATCTAAGGCATGTTATACAATTTTGAACAAAAACACAGGATCTTTTATTATTGGTTAAAGCTCTTAAATTATTTTACCCAAAAGACATGAAAAAAAAAACGTTTTCAAAGTATTGTCATTCTTTATTATAAAATATTATTCTTTTATTTACTGCTGTTAAGTTTTTCTTTATAAAAGAAATTAACACAAATTAGTCACATAATTAAATTTTGTAAAATTCATACTATTTTTTCATTAAGAAATAGACTTTAAATTAATTCAATCTTATTAAATCGACAATATTTTTCCGTTAAGAAATAAATTTTACGTTATTAAATCAATTTATAAAATAATATATATATATATATATATATATATTCTAAATTCATCTTATCTCTATAATTAAAATATATCTTTTAGTATCCTTATATTTTATTTAACTTCTATATTTTTAGGAAACATGTGACTACACACAAAAGAATATTTTTTTTCATCACGCAAATTGACATTTTTTATGTGGATGTTAATGAAAAAATTATTGTTTACCTCGATAAGATTTTTTTTTAAGATGCAGCATAAATTCTTTTTTAAAGGTGCAAACTTTACAATTTACGGAAATTTTCATAATTATTTCGATAAATCTAGTTAGTGTAAATGTATTTTGTTATGGGCACTGTTTTTGTAAAAAAAAAAGTTGAAAATGTTGAGAGTGAACGTAACAAAAATGGGTGAGAATAACAAAGCCCAACCTAAACTAATGTTTATGAACATTATAAGCTCAAGTTTGAACTTAAGAAATTGTTATTTGTACGTATGTTTCTTACTAATTCACATTCCGTCTATATTTGTCTTAAAAAATATACTCTTTATTATCCAAACTTACCTTCTAGTCACATCTTCATTTCAATAAGGAACTCTAAGGGTGTGTTCACATCCAAAAATTGAATTGGGGAGAGTATAAGGATGAATTTGAATAGATATAAGTGAAATAATATGTGTGTTTTTTTGAGTGGATTTAGAGAGTAAAGTGAGTGAATTTTGAGATAAATTTTGTGAAAGTTAATGAATGATTTGAGTGATGTGATAGATTAAAAAAATATTTTAACAGATAAAGTTTAAAGATTATTAAATTACCCTTACTAATAAAAATGAAATTAAATAATTATTAAATGAATTAAAAATATTAATATTTAACAATATTTATACATAAAAATAATAATTATTATATATATTATTCATTTTTAACAATATTTTAATTATTATTAATTATTATATATATATATATTATAATTTAATACATATATTAAAACATCATTGACAAAAATAAAAATAAACAATTATTGAATAAAATAAAAATATTAATTTTAACAAAATTTTTATTACTTTTAATAATTATTATACCTATTTTTATTATTTATAAATATTATACATAGTAATAAAAAAATTATATATATATATATCAATAAATATATTATTAATCATAATATATATTTTTAATAATTAATAGATTACTAATTATTATTAAGTATATTATTAAGTATTATATATATATATATATATATATATTATTTATTATTATTAATTTATTATATATATAATATAAGAAGGGTATATAAGTAAAATGCTTATAAATCATTTCAAATCTTTGCAAATCAGAGTGAATGAAATTTCATAAGTAACTTGCAAATCCGTCGTAGCTTTTCCTTTAAAATCATGTAATGCGAACATGACATTTTTTTAAAATCCATCTTTGCAAATCGTTGCATTCTTACCATCTGTTCAAATGAACAAACCCTAAAGCACTAATTTCTAGTCTCACATCCCAACCACTTTTTCTCTAGTGTTTCTATGAGTAGCAAAGTGAGTTGGTCCAACGGACCAATGAGTCAAAATGGGACAAATCGGGTTGACATTCTCAACCCACTAACCCGTTTGGGTCTGGTTCGTATAACTCACCAAACTGACAGGTTGACCCTTATTTTTAAATTAAAAATAGTTAAAATTATTTTTTTTTATTATATTTTTGTAAAAATGTAAATATATAATACTATTATTATTTAAATTATTAACAATTTCAAACTAAGTTGCAATTATTAGTTATAATAGAATAATTTAACAAATAAATATAATGATTATTTTAATTTTTCTAATTAAAAATATTAATTAATCAATAAAAGCATAGAAAATATTTATATGATTAAATATGAATAAATGTTCATTTATAAGTATATATACAAACAAATTTTTTAAATAAAAAAAAAGTGGCAAGCTAGCCTGTAGGCCCGCCATGTGGTGGGGCAGGTTGTAATTCCTAACCCATTTTACAATGATGGGCCAATCAAATCCAACTTGTTTTTGGCAACCAAGGATAAGGTGGGCTAAAACAGGTCAAACTGACCCATTTTGTTACCCCTAATTGTTTCATCTCAAAATCTCCTATAACTCTAATGACACCATTATTTACTTGCATGCAAACCCACACCCCATCCAAGTCCCGATGCCACATTCCCCATTATCATTCTCACCCAAGACACCAATTTCCTCATCATTTCCTTGAAATGCAGTCTTGCTTCGAACAATGACTGCCCACTGCCTACGACAACCCCATTAAAGCACTCGATTGGCTCAAATCTAAGTCATGTCATTGAAATTATTCTTATGTCGTCGAAATTTATTTTTATAATATTTATGATAAGTTGTTATTGTTTTTACATAGGTTATCCTTCCATTTCTCTTTTTGTGTTTGTTTGGTTTTCTCTTTTTACGATAATTATATATTAATATGTGAGTAGAGATAGAAACAAATAATGGTAGTAGCACAGGAGCCGGAAAAGGTTGTTGGAGGCCTAAACGTAGTAGTTAGTCTAGGTGATGATGTATATTATCTTTTGGATTATTGTATTAATTATTGTCAATTTATTCTGAAATACATTGTGATTACATCTGAATGTCCTTTTGAATTAATATTTTTTTATAAATTGTAAATATATTTGTGTGTGTTGTTAACTTCATTTATCATGAAGTAATAACTTAAGAGCTTACTTTTTCTCTGAAAATTTGGATTGTTACATGAATCTTATTCAAATTCATTTTATTGATTCTTAATTACAAGCAATACAAGTTTTCTTATTTCATTTTAAAGAAAACTTGTTAAGTTACCTGAATTTTAAGCAATTCATATTAAATATATATTTTTTCAATGAATAGTTCTTATAAACACTCACACATTTATATATTTTTTATTTACACTTCACCTCTTCTTTTTTTCTACTTATGATATACACAGGGATGAACTTGATAAATACAAATCACTCTACATTTGGATAATAACATCCCATAGTATATTAGGTTCTATTCACAATGTATTGCCCAATAGGATTCAAAGCATTATTTAAGACATTAATGTCATTATTTGAACCTATAATACCAATAACAAAACAAAAAAAGCATGTCAAATATATTAAAATTTTTCCAAATATGTGATATGTGAGATATATGAGATATTCACATAGTTAATTATTCTCATAGATGTAGTTCATTTGTCAATCAATTTATAATAGTTGCATAATTTTTTATACTATAATCTTATATAATTGACAACAATTTATTATGACAACTACTTTGTGATGAACAAAGAACCCTATAAGTTTCACAAGTGCTTTGGGTCATCAAATTTGTTATCTTCTACAATATATTATACCATCAAAGTGCAGAGTGTGAAGGTTTGAAACGAAAGAGCACATTAAAGGATTCTCATGACAGTGACAATGGCCGAAGGTTGTTCCTTAATCCTTTTTTCGCATTAGTTTTACATTTGGTATCAAAGTAAGGTTAATTACCTTTGCCTTGTTTTTGAATATGTCGTGGTTATCCTTTTGGATTCATTATTTATGTTTTTCTGTGTTTGATATCAAACCTAATATTATTGGCGTTGGAGGTGTCACTTTGATGAGGTGACGCTAACCCACTATTGAGCTTTGAGGTTATAGGTACAAAAGATCTCAAAGCATCCGCATTGTGAACCTTCAAGGCTTTGTAGGAATTGTTATAGGTATTCGAGATTTGTTTTGTGTACTCATGTAATGCAAAACGTTGTCACTTGCTTATGGCAATTAACACCATCTTTGAACAATGGGTGTACGGATTATTTTGAGGTTGAAAATGAATTAAAAATGCACCTTTTATTTGGTTAAAATAATGGAAGTATATAGCTTTATATATATATATATATATATATATATATATATATATATTATACTATATTATATAGTTTTGTACGTTATATATGTTTGTTTTTGTACGTACTATAAAGTTTTGTGCATTATATATGTTGTGTATGTAATATATGTTAATATAAATTATATGTTGTATGATTAATTTGTATACATGAATATTATTATTTATTTTAGTTGCATTAAAAATATTGTTGATGCAAATATTTATTTTAAATGTTTGAATGGTGGATATATTTGAATGAATTAGAGAGTGGTTGTAACATCTCTTATGGATTAATATTTATAATTACGTAATAAACATTAATTGTAATTAATTATATGTGATGTGATGAATTTTTATCCTCGGAAATTTTCTTACATATGTAGATTAGTTAGGATGGAATATTGAATTATGTTGCTCAACTTTTCCCACGGGAATTGAGGGAAGGAACATAGTCTAATAGTTTTATCATTTGGTTAGATGAGTCTAATTAGTAAGACTTTAGCCTATAGGCAAGTTTTATGTCACTAAATTCATTCATTAAAATGTGTTTACATTGGTCAAACATAATAGTTAGTTTTATCATTTGGTGATGTAAGTCTAATTGAGTAAGATTTTAGTCCACAGGTAAGTTTTATGTCACTAGATTCATTCATTAAGACACGTGATTACATCGGTAAAACATAATAGTTAATAGTTCTATCATTTGGTGATGTGAGTCAATTGAGTATGACTTTAGCTCACATACAAGTTTTATGTCACTATATTCATTCATTAAGACACATGTTTATATCGGTAAACAACAATAGTATAATAGTTTTATCATTTAGTAATGTTAGTCTAATTGAGTAAGACTTTAGCTTACAAGCAAATCTTATGTCACTAGATTCATTCATATTAAGACATGTTTGCATTGGTAAAACATAATAGTTTTATCATTTGGTTATTTGGGTCGACTTGAGTATGATTTTGGCCCACAGTAAAGTTTTATGTCACTAGATTCATTCAATAAGACAGGTTTCCATTGGCAAAACATTATTTTGTTATGGCCAAATTATAATAATGAGCATGTATCTTTAAAAAAAATTTGTAATTTCTCAATATGTAAATATTTTTGATATCCATTATGGTATTTCCAAACTAAAAAGGGGATAATTATAAAATTTGGAAGGAGAAAGTTCTTCTCCATTTAGGTTAGATGGATATTTATTACTAAGACCAGCACTCCAGATGTTGTTGATCTTTATGAAAAGTGGGAGAGGTTAAATTGTCTCTTTGTGACATTCATAAATACCATCTTTTCTATTAATATTCGAGGTTCTATTTATCAGTATGACAATGTGAGAGATTTGTTAAAGGGTATTGATGAATAATTCACCACATTTGATAAATCTCTTACCAACATTATTATCATGTATTTTTCATCCTTTAAGATCATATGGACTAAGGGAATGGAATGCGTGATCAATCATGAACATAAGGGACATTGAGGTTCAATTAAAGGCCTTATAGGTTGCCATGTTTGATTCCCTACATTATTTTTGTATATTTTGCCTCATCAATATGCTCTTTTTAAAATTGCTTATAACACACATGAGGATAAGTGGTCTATTAATGAATTAGTGACCATGTGTGTCCAAGAAAAGGAAAGGTTGTTAATGGAGAAAGGTCAAATGGTGAACTTGACTACTTCTCTTAAGAATAAGAATATTTAAGTTAATTATAAGGGAAAAATGTCTGCTAAGCAAGTTATAAAGAAGAAGTCCAAGTGTTTCTTTTGTTAAAAAAGGGACACGAAAAAGGATTGCACAAAGTTTAAGAATTGGCTAGTGAAGAAAGATAATTATTTTGCTTTTGTTTGTTATGAATCTAATATGACTAGTATTAATCATCACACATGGTGGATTGATTCTGGAACTACAATCCATGTTTGTAATATCATATAGGGTATACAAAACCTAATGAGACTAATGGGAAGTGAACATTGCATTTATTCAGGAAGCGAGAGAGTTCACATATGGAGGTCATTGGGACATGCAATTTGATTTTTAGCCGTGATTTTATTTTATGTTCCTAGTTTTGATAAAAAAACTTAATTTCCATTTTGCAATTTTCACCTTTGAGTGTTTCTTTTAATTTTATGAAGTATGGTTTTACTTTGTTGAACAAATCGAAAGTTGTTGGTTTTTATGAACTATGTGATGGTCTTTACTCCATTAAATTACAAATACACTCCTTATAGTTCAATGCATGTTTCTATTGGATTAAACAATATGTTGTGAATGAGAATTTCTCTATGTTATGGCACCAGAGATTAAAACATATCTCCATTAAGGAATCAAGCAATTAATAAATGATGAATCAAATAATGCAAAGTTTTGTGTAAATGACTTGATTAGTGGGAGTGATTTAATTCAAAATAATCATAATGAAGTTCAACCCTCTAAATCAAACAATAGACCGGTAGTCATTTGTGCTCCTTTGGTTCAAGAGCGTATTAGGAAACTAGTTATCCAAGTTCTACAAATTGTTAGAGACAAATCAAGTTGTTAAGGAACCAATTGAACAACAGATTTATCATCAAAGTAGTAAAGCAACATTAAGAATAATAGATAGAATATGATAACTTTGTAGTGTTATTTATGGCTAAGAATAATAGAAGTGAAAGTCAAATTAAGCACATTGACATTAAATATCTAGCCATTAGCAAACGTGTTAAGTGGTCATTGAGCACATTAGCACTGAGTTGATGATTGTTGATCCTTTGACTAAAGGCACCATTAAAGAATTGTAAGGATCATTTAATGCAAATGGGAATTGGTTCCATGTTCTAATAATAATTATTTTTTACTTTGATAAAACTCTTATTCAGTTTTTCTCATTTTGTTGTTCACATATTTGTTTATTTTGAGAAATTTTGTTTGATCCCGAATAAACGTATGGTTTATTCATTATAGTTAAGAGTCTTTGATGGGATACTTGATATATTGCGATACATGGGAGATAATACTCACTTTTGGAGGACCTGTCACCATGATCCTTGTATTTAGTTTCTTGTACTGATTTGACAATGGCATTAATGGACAAGTGGGAAAACGTTTGAAATTTTTCAAATATGTGATATGTGAAATAATATGAGATATTCACATGATCAATTATTGCTATATATGTGGTTCATTATTTATCAATCAATTTATAATTGTTGCATAATTTTGTATATTGTCATTCCATAGAATTAGCAACAATTTATTATGACAACTACCATGTGATGGGCAAAGAACTCTATAAGTTTCACACGTGCTTTGTGCTTTGGGTCATCAAATCCTGTAATGGGCAGAAAACTCTATAAGTTTCACATGTGCTATGTACTTTGGATCATCAAATTTATTTTCTTCTACCGTATACTATACCATCAAAGTTTAGAGAGTCAATGTTTAAAGTTTGAAACGAAATAGCACATTAAAGAATTCTCATAACAGTGATAATAACCGAAGATTAATCAATCCTTCTTCTCCATTAGTTTTACAAAATACATAAGTTTTTTGAAACCATAAATTGAAGAATGTTCATTGGTATGTCATGATGACCTCGGAAAAATTGACGAAGAAATGATGCAAGTATTGGTCCATGACAATTTTTTTTTTTAAATTAATTAGGATATATTTTCATATTCCAAATTTAAGTGTAATGTGATTCTTATCTTTTCTTAAAATATTTAATTGAATGAAAAATATGAAAAAGAAGTTGTTTTTTGAAGAACATATGTATTTTTTGTTAATTTTTTTCCCATTTCTTCATATCTAAATTTCCCAGCTCTTTCACACCAATATAAGAATACTTTTCTTTATCTTATTCAAGGATCGAATAATGTCATATTCTTAAAAATCAAGTAACCATTTTTTTTTTCAATTTAGGTTTTCTTTCTCTTCAATCTATTTAATTTTATGAATGGAAAGTATTTATTCTAATTTTAATTGAAAATAAATGTATTTGTCATTATTCAATTAAGTGTATGGCCAAATTTAGAAAACTAAGATTAACTACGTGGTATAAAAAATTAATACACTTTGATTAAGTTTTAAAAGTTTTTAATTTTAATTGATTTTATGTTAATCAAATACATGAAACTTTTTTATCATTTTATTTGAATTAAGTTTTCGTTGTAATTCAATTTTTAATCATGGAATTAGAATATCATTAAATTTATATTCAACATGTAATCGAATTATTAAATTTCTCTTAATTGTTGAATTGTGTTTAGTTATTATCTAATTAATTATGTATGTTTTAGATTTTGTTTTATTCATTTTAATTTTGAAAGTCTCTTAATTCTACAGTTTATTTTTATTAATTTTTCTAGTAATCATTGAGAAACGATTTTGGTGCTTATCTAGTACTATATAATATAATAGTTAATCTTATGTTTTTAACCAGGATACGACCATAAATTACACACCATTTAAGCATGAACTCAAATATAACACTAAAATATTTATTACAAAAATGTTAGCATCGAGTTTAGGTATTTAGTTTAAGTATTGTGTTGAGCTAATTAGAAAAAGAAAACTTTAATATAGGACTAATTTTTATTGATATCAAGCATTACTCTAAATTTTATTGATATCAAGTATAAATTATTCAATTTAAAGGCTATTTTTAACCTAACAAGTTGGTCAAACACAAGCCTTCGAGTTTCACATATGTAAAAGTTATTAAGATTTGAATCACCAGACTTCTAATCGAAAATCTTTATAGCCAAGTTTTTTTTATCGGTAAAAAATAAATAAATATTAAAATAGAACATTAAGACTATGCTTTTTTTTTATAGATTATTTTTTAGGGAGGGAGAAAAAGAGATTAGAAGGATTAGACGGTAAAGTAAATATTGTTTTATTAAAGGATTTTGAAGTGATTTTGAAAAGAATTAGGAGTAAAGTTTATGAAAATTTTTGAATGAATTGATTGATTTAACATAATAAATTTTTTTATTTTTAATAGATAAAAGAGTTAGATTACCAGGATATCATGATGTTAAAAGTAATATAAAATGATATATAAATAATTTAGAATTATTTTTACAAATTTTTTTGAATGATTGAAATTATAAAAAAAATATTTGTAAAAAAAATAATACAATATATTTGGCATGAAAATAAATTTAACATTTAAATATTAAATGCTTATGTAGGAAAAATTATTTACATGAAATTTTTTTAATAGTAATTTTCATTAAATCACCATCTAATCTCATCATATAGCGTAATGACAATTCGTAAGAATCTTATACTAATCTTCTCTCGTAGTTTCCCTCTATCACCCTACAAGGAACACATGAAATCCCTCATTGCATAATAACTCTGTACATACGAACACAATGTAATAGCACTTAAACCTTTTTACAACAGAAGTTCAATGTATTATCTAAATTAAGTTGAATAACTTGTGTTACCATTATACTTAACAATGTCTAAGGGTGTGTTCACTTGTGAATATTGATTTAGAAAAAAAAAAGGATGAATTTAAGTAGATTAGATGGTGAAATTTGTGTTGTTCTTTTTAAAAGATTTAAAGGTGAAAGTAAATGAATTTAGAAGTAAAAGGTGTTCCGGTATAATTATAATAATGGATGAGATTATCTTAACTCTTTAGTCTTGTCAATAAATTTGTGAGAGGCTTTGAGGTGGTCAATAAACTTTAGATTAAAAAAAATAAAAAATAAAAAAATCTAAGAGTCATGAAAACCTCTAATTCCCTTGATTAATAAATAACACCATAATAGACTTTTTTTTTTATGTTATTGAAAGCTCTTACATCCTCTACTAATTGCTTATAGAATTTTAACTATTCTTGAATATTGATTATTTTTTACATCTATTGCATATTACTGAAGTTTTTTTTCTTCTTTTATTTCGCATACCATATATACTCACGTATTATCTCACAAATTCAAATAACTTATTACTTTATTATAAACAATAAAGTTTAACAAGTTCACCTATCATCTCTAATATATATTTATTAGTTATTAAAAAAATATTGCATACGATAAGAAATAATCATAAATCTCATAAACGATGAAACTAAGTCTACATTAGAACTTCAACTTAGTACATTGATTATTATTTGTGCACCATTAAATTATGAAATAAAATATTGTGATGATTTTTAATTACAACTTTTTTCTTAACGAAATTCTAAACTTAAGGGTTGCCATTTTGGCTTAATTTAGAAACATGAAAGATTAAATTAAATTTTCGATAAAAACAAAATACCCCAGCTAAGTTTAATTGAAAAAAAAAATGCTAAAATTATAAATTGCTGTAAAATGTACATAAATATTAATTTAATTGAATTTTAGTTCAATTTTGTATAATCACTGAATTGAGAAAAAGAAAGCTATAGGTAATCTTAAACTGACATAATAATGGTTTTAGCACTCAAAAACAGGCAATCTGGCGATACTGGGAAATAAAAGAAGCGGTGCCTGTGTATGCTTCGAGATGTAAATGCATTAAAGTAATGAAATTGAGTTTGGCAATAGCAGAAAAAAGAGGAATAATACCAAAAGATTATTGCCCATTATGCATAACACACAGAGAGTGGTGTGGATCATGAGAGTTGTTAGAGTCTGTAACCCTTCCTTCCATTCCCTTGCCATGGGTATCGCTTCCTGTGTTCATGCTTTGGCATCATTGCCATTATTGGGGAGGCCAAAGTTCAAAACTTTAAGGATCCTCTATCATAATATTACTCACCACACTTCTCAGGCATGTATTTTTTTTCCCCTCCTGCTTTTACTCACTATTAATATTCTATTTTATATTATAATTAGCCTGGCGGTTTCGGATATAGTATGTGATTAAGTGTTTTCTCTTTGGTCTTTTTGTGCGTGTGTGAATCTATGGTCTCGTTGTCTGATTGGGAACGTGGGTATCTAATGAACATAAAGGTTATGTTTTTCATGTTAATTATTGATTTTATTTTCTTTCAGAAAAAGAAAATTTTGTGGAAGGTCTGTTGTTTCTGCTGTTTCATTTCCTTTCTCTTGTTTATAATAACAAGTCTTAATATATTTTGGGTATATACGGCTTGGGTTGCATACCTGACATGTTACAATGGCATTGTTGAATTTGGTCTTTAATGATCATATGGTTGTGAAGAAAAAAAGAAGCAAGTATGAAAATTTTGGAAGTTTCTTCTGCTCGTCCTTATCATTGTATTGTAAAGGTTTAGCTTCTGCATATATGGTTTATTCATCAATTTGTTTGTCCTGTTGTAGAACTTTTGCTTCTCCTCGATCTTCTCCCTTACTGCCCTTCCCTGGTAATGATCTAGTTTGGACAAGGTTTCCTTCAGTGGCACTTTGCTACTCAATCTTGAACTTTAGAATCCAATAGTACATATGCTGCACCACATTTATGGTTTGCATGATTGCATGATTGTAACTTATGGGTTACGACCACCTGATTGACATTAGTTGCTGAAATTAATACTTTTTTTTATATATTTTGAAGGCTCAGAGTAAGAAAAGTGAATCAAAAGAAGCATGTTCTGATTAAAAGAAGTAGATGAAGATCAATTTATTTTTATCTAAATGGATTTTCAGTTTTTGACAGAGTACAATGGCATCACCTGTTCCATATGATTGACCACATGGTGATTGTTGTGTGTTTTTAATGTTTCAACGAATTTAAAGAGGGCTAAAGAGTCCATAAAGCAAGTAAATACTGAATGCTCTTCTACCTTAAGCATATAGTAAACTGAAAATAACTGAAATAAGTGATTCTAACTAGTTTTGATATGAGAAGTTAAAGTCATGGGATAATCATAGGAGTCAATTATGCAGAGTTTTTTTTTTTGACTTGTCAAGCCATATTTAATGTTGTATTTTGTAATAGATTTTGCTAGTTGGAGAGTTGTTAGATTTGTGAATATGGTAATAAAAATTTCATTGGCGCCCTTTAAATTTAAAACAATCAGTTTATATCGAAGAACATTTTCTAACTTTTTATGTTTGTTTTCCCTTTTGGTGGTGTCTAGTTTTATTAGTTCATTGACACTTTCCTACTATCTTATGTGTAGGTAAAAGTGCAGAACAAGACAATATTGTGCCATAAATGTAAACTATATTGTAGTTGGTTGAATTTTTTCAATAAACATATGGGCTACCTTAGTACAGTAGTGGTCCATTCACCAGCAGTATACTTCCTTTTACAAAGATTAACCTTGGAATTCTTGCATGGAGAATGCAATATCCACTTCTCAACCATGAAGCAAGGAATTTTACATTATTGGGTGCTATCATTTTTAAATAGCACCTCATCTTGCTATGTTGAAGTTGATATGATTTTGAATTCATTTGTTTGAAAACCACCTCAATTGTTGTCACCCTTACCCTACCTTAGTTGCAACCTCAAGGGTGTGGTTTAGTTTCACACCGACTAGAGATATATGGCTTAATGCTTAAACAATCTTCATCTTACAATCCAGTTTTGGATTTAAGTTAGGTCTTAAGACTAATTTCAAAGACAATTATTTTTAAATAAGCATAACACAAAGAGACTTGATTTTTAAATTCCTTGAAAGCATATTTGATATTTGAAGTTGTATATGGTTTGAGTTATTTATGTATGTATTTATTTACAACACCCATGATGAGGATTTCAACTCTATATTGGTTATTTGCAAATCATGTAGTGTGTGCTGATATCTTTTAATTGAATACATTGCTGGCTCCTAGGATATCTTTGTTGTTATTGGTAACTGTCATGGTTTGTTATTATTTCAATTACTAGATTGTCGTTTCCCTTCTTTTCAGCCTTTCGAGTTTGAAATGGAAGAAAAGTTCAGATCGCGCAATGCGTGTGACACATGTTGCTCATGCCATATTATGTGCATATTGAACAAGTGGCGACAATTGCGGGTGTGGGATTTGAAACTTTACTTATAAAACCCATGAGGGTAAGGGAACGATAAGTTCTCTTCAAAGACAACATTCGGTCCTCTCCTTTGTTGAGTATCACTTGCAATTGTAGTTGAGGTAAGTACCATCTCTATTGTATATTCAAATCACAACTTGTTTTCTGGGAATGCAGAAAGTTAAACTACTTTTAGGGATTTTGATTTGTGCGAAGACATTGAATTGCTTTTAAACGTGAAAAACACCGAATGTCGCATTCGATCCAATGCCTACCTAAGGTTTGACCAATTTTGACGACGATAGATTTTCAAATTGACTTATTATATGAAAGTATAAATTTGGGGATTGATTTTCAATGTCATTGATAGGAAGAATTCATGAAGATCGGCTTTAGATGGTAATTTTTCTGTGGTTTTTGGTGTTCATTTTGCCGAGTTTGGTGTTCATTTTGCCGAAGGTAATTGCGATCATCTTGATTCTCAAAACTTGGCTGAAGAACCTTCAATAATTGTATTCATTATCCCACACAGATCAGATCAATTAGATGTTTTCATTAAAAGATTTCTATGATAGTGCTCATCTTTGTGGAGGCAGATTATTTATTATTTTTTGTAATTGTATTATAGATCTCTGTGGGGAAATTTTCTAGCAATAAAAATTGATTCCTATTTTTTATTTCAGGGAGTACCTTCCTCGTTCCTAAGCAAACAAAGGGAGTCATCATTAGCAAAAACAGCACTATCCAGTTAGGTTGTTTGGCAGATGAGGTTTATAGCTGTGCTACTTGGGATGGTGGTGATCACATTTGAGTTGTATTGAAACTGAACATCATTTGTAATGCAAGAAGCATCTCCATAAGTCTATTGTTGTGAATAAGAACACCGGTGTGGTGTGCGAGAATCTTGTTCAATTTCAGTTGGCGAATCCTTGGGGTGCCTCAGATATGATGGATAGTGAAGTATGTGGTATTTCCTTTTTATTTACCTCAAACTATCCACTATTAATTGTAAATTTTTTTAATTAAGATTTTCTGTTCTGCCAATTGGGATTATTGACCAAGGATTTCTTGATTGCTTGAGGAAATTCTTAGCGTGATGAATGTATACACATAATTCACTATCTCTAGTATTAGGAAACTAGGAAAATAAGGAAACTAGGGAATTGGGAAACAATACAAGTCAATGCCTAATTATTTACAAAAATAAATACAGCCAGTAAATAGAAAATCTTTTATTTTCCCAAAATCGGAAATACTTTCCAACAATCCTCCTCAAGTTAGAGTAGGTATACATTGAATTAGTTTGAAGTGGTTTTTTTAGGCATGGAAGTAATGAGAGGGTTAGGAAGAAATTTAAAGATAAATATAGTAAAATTGTTAGTTGTTATAGGGGGAAGACTTTCCAGGAAAGTGTACATATTCTAATCTTGTGGGATGTTGAGGGGGGAGTTTTTAGAGTTGATGTTTGTGACAGGGCCTATGAGAAAGGAAAGCAGTTTTCCTTTGGAAGCTTTGGCTGTACTGTGTTAAGGTGAACAAAACAGTGCAAGGTTTTATCTTTGTTTCTTTTAGTCTTGTTCTGTCTTTTACTATCTCTGGGTTCTTAACAAATTGGTCCGACCTGCCGAATACGTCGAGGAGGATTCATAGAAAGTCAAAGCAGTGCTGTGGAGAACTGGGCCAGTGAACAAGAAACGTGACTGCAGAATTGAAAGATAGCTTGCAAGAAATCAAAGAATTGCAAGGAATTTCCAAGAAATGTGAAAGAAGTTCTAAAAAGAGTGAGAACTCTATCAATGGAGGAAGGAGGGGAGAAAGAGAGGAACAAAGTGATGATTCAGAGGAAGAAGAGGAAGAAGCATAAAGGCATTGAATGAAAAGGGTGGAATTACCCACCTTTGAAGGGAACGATCCAATGAGGTGGACAACAAGGGCTGGAATTTTTTCCAAAATTCAGAAAATTGCTCTGAAAGAGAAGTTGCACCCAACCATCATTAGCATGGAAGGAAATATAGGCCAGTGGTTCAAAATCTGGAAACAAAAATCCAATAACCTTTCTTGGGAAGATCTTGCAACAACTCAACCAAGGATAGTTGGAGGCAATAGGAGAAGCATGTTATTTGAGAGTTTGGCAGCAATAACACGAACTGGGAGTGGAAAAAATTTCATTCAAGATATTTGTGTCACAAGTAAATCCAACTCCACTGAGGGAGTATTTCTTTGCAAAGCTGCAGGCCCTATGCAATGCAAGAAGAACAAGATTCCCACCAACATCACCAATGTTGACATGGCTGACACACTCATTGCTCTCCATCAAGTTGATGTATTGGATGAAATTGTGAATCCAATCAGGGTTGATGTTGCAACTTTCGTTGGTGGGAGAAGAGCTACTAATAGTTTGGTTAGCACCACCAAGATTGAGAACCCAAGTGGTATTTCATCGCAGAGAATATATATCACAAGGTTGGTTACATTGTTGGAGAGTGGCTTGTCCAAGATGAGTTTGATTGACACTGAAGACATTGGATTTGTCAAGTTTCATGATGTTGATGTTTCTCAAGAATTGGGTAACATCTCACACCAAGTAGAAGACTTGTGTGATAAATCTAAAGATCAAGGATTCGAAGTGTTGCTTGTACATGAGAAAATCATTGCAAACATTTTGCCTTCGGATACATTTGAAGATGCTCTTGTGGGGATTACTTACCAAGCGTCTGCAACTTTGGCTCATGTGGTGGCTGATGAAGATGTTGTTGCCTTGATTCCTAAGTCACTTGTTAGTGATGCTCCAACGAACATAAAGAAATGTGTTGAGTACAACACCAGCGATGCAATCTAGGTTATGAAGAATGAAATTGAACATTTAAATCTAACCTGTGGCAACCAAACGGATGATGACTACTAGTATTTGCTTACTGTTGATGAGAAACATACCAAGGAAAGTGACTTAATGATAGGTTTTGATGAAGTTCGTGAGATCGAGTCCATTTCTATTTCAGCTGGTAAGCTCAAAGAAGAATTGAAGAAAGCTAAACTAGAGCAGATGAAAGCAAGGACACATAGCACTCCTGATGTTTTTGGTGTGCTGATGGGAACCGAGAAACAAATAATGGGCCACAGGAGCACTTGATCCAAGAAGCACAAAATTAGCCCAAAGAATGGATCGTTTATGTCAGAAAAAAAAAGAAGGAATTAGGAAAAGGAGGGGCATGAGTGAGATGGCATAGTTTGTTACGGAGAGAGAGACTATAAGGCAATATGAGTCTAGTTTTGGGGGACGGTTTTGTTGTTGGTGGAATATTTATTGGTATGGAGATGCGTTTGCTCTCTGTAAAGGAGCCTAGCTCTGGGGCATAAGGGGGAATATCCTCTTATTGCATTATTTTTCTGTTTTGCATCCTTTAATTCCAAGAAGTTCCCTATTTCATCTATCTTTTTGGTGATTGTTTTCTTTGATTGTGTGTTTGTTTTTTTGGTATACAACAATTTGGTCCGACCTATTGGATTGTTTATGCCGATCTGTTTGGGTGAGCCGTGAATGACAACTAAGAAGAAGGGAGCGATTGTAGTGACATTGAGATCGAGACCAGCTAAATCAGAGGAAGACAAAACGATGATGGATTCAAGACTTGAGATACTAGAGAAGGAGCTTGTTGGGATGCGGACATCCATAGAGGTAATGAGGTTACAAACCCATGAGCAACAGAAGACCATGTAATTGATGAGAAGAGAAAATGCAGAGACACAATCGCAAATTCTGGACATTTTGTCACAAGGTGCAGAACACCAGAAAAATCCCTGGGAGAAGGATGGAGAGCGCTCTGGAAATCAGAAGGAGCCGTGATAAGGCATCGGAGAAAACTCAAGGGAGTAATGGATCAGGATTTCGAAAATTACATGGTGATGCGCTTGACGAATTTCGTCAATCAGTTAAGAAGGTGGAGTTACCCATGTTCAATGGAGAAGACCGTGCAGGTTGGATTTCTAGGGTAGAAGTGTACTTCCAAGTGCAGGAGACAAGTGACCAAGTGCGAGTGAACCTGGCTAAACTTTGTATGGAGGAAGGAACCATTCATTTTTTCAATTATCTGATGAACGAGGAAGAAGACCTTTCCTGGTAGCAACTCAAAGTGGCGTTGTTGGACCGTTACGGAACATTGGCGAAAGGAAATGCTTACGAGCAACTAACAACCCTCATGCAGACAAGAGAAGTTGAGCAATATATCAGGGACTTCAAGCTTCTGACTGCCCAAATCCCAAATATTCCAGAACCCCAATATTTCACATATTTTCTTCATGTGTTGAGAGAAGACATCAAAGGACGAGTCAGGAGTTTGTATGCCCTCGGTTCGATGTCAAGGCCATGGATAATGAATGTAGCGCGTGCTGTTGAGATGGAATTGAAAGGTAGGGGCAAAATGGGTTTTCCACAGGAAGGGGAGAGGCACGTGGTAGCAATGGACTGCACGTGGGTGTTAGGCAGAATGCCACCTTTCCTCAAAAGTGGTAGATGGGTATTGACAAAAGAGGCACAAATGGATCAGGACCCAATCAAAAGGGGGAAAGTAAAAATGGGCCAAGAGACAGAGGAGTAAAACACCTATCATATAATGATTTGTTGGTGAAAAGGCAAAAGGGGCTTTGTTTTAAATGTGGAGGTATTTATTCCCCTCAACACCGATGTCCGGAAAAACATCTGAAAATTATGTTGGCCGACGAAGAGGTGGTTGGAGAGGAAGGTCGCAACTTGGAGGAAGAAGTAGAAGACAACGTCGACGGCGAGTGTCACACTTTATTCCTACAAGTCTGATGCATGAGAAAGAAACAACGCCGAAAACCATGAGATTGGAAGGAGAGATCCAGGGAATCCCTGTTCGCATGTTGGTGGACAATGGGGCCACACACAACTTTGTTTCTAAGAGGTTGGTGTGTGCTATGGGTCGGGAGGTGGAGAAAACAAAAAATATGGAAACTTTGTTGGATGATGGGCACAAGGCTGTCACGGAAGGACTGTCAGGGGTTCAAACTGAAATTGGGAAACCATGAGTTCACATTGGACTTACTGTTGTTTGATTTGGAGGATTTTAATTTGATTTTGGGGGTGTCTTGGCTGACGTTATTGGGTGAGATGGTGGTGGATTGAAGAGCACAAACGATGAAATTTATTTGGCATGGAGAAAGAGTAGACCTGCAAGGAACGCCCAAAGTGATTTCCACGCAAGCCTTGTTCAAGAAAAGTAATAAGGAATTGCAGATGGCCATGTCAGAAAGAGAAGTGCCTTTAAAAGGGGGCACTAGAGAAGAGATAACCCGAAACAAAAGCAACAACTTGAAAATTTGTTAAAATGCTTTGAGAAGGTATTTCAAGAACCCAAGGGAAATCTCATAATATCGAACTTTTCCCCGACACATGCCCAGTCAATGTGTGACCTTACCGCTACACACAACACCAAAAAGATGAAATTGAGCGTCAAGTGAAAGATTTGTGGGAGAATGGAATCATAAGGCATAGTAGCAGCGCTTATTCTAGCCCAGTAATCTTGGTACGTAGAAAGGATCAATCTTGGAGGATGTGTGTGGATTACAGAGCCTTAAACAAGGTTACCATACCGGATAAATTTCCAATTCCGGTGATTGAAGAGTTGTTGGATGAGTTAAATGGTGCTTGTTTTTTCTCGAAATTAGATCTCAAGTCAAGCTATCATCAAGTGCAAATGAGGGAGGAAGGTATTCCAAAAATGGCATTTAGGACATATGAAGGCCATTACCAATTTCTCGTAATGCCTTTCGGGCTCACAAATGCACCTTCGACCTTTCAGTCACTAATGAATGAAGTGTTTAGAGGGTGTTTAAGGAAGTATATGTTAGTCTTTTTTGATGATATATTAATTTACAGCAAGAGTTGGGAAGAACATTTGCGGCATTTGGAGGCAGTTTTGAAGTTGCTGGAAGTAAATAAGCTGTATGCTAATAAGAAGTGCTTCTTTGCTCAAATTAAAATAAAGTACTTGGGACATATGATTTCCAAACAAGGGGTGGTCGTGAATCCACAAAAAATTAGAAGTGTAGTGGATTGGCCCGTCCCTAAGAATGTTAAAGGTGTTACGGGGTTTCTCGGTTTGATGGGGTACTATCGAAAATTTGTGAGAGATTATGGCAAGGAGGCTAAACCCTTGACAGAGATTACTAAGAAGGATTCTTTTAAATGGGGAGCCGAGGAGCAAGCTGCGTTTGATGAATTGAAGAGACGCATGACCACAACTCCAGTCCTAGCACTGCCTAATTTTGGAAAAGAATTCTTAGTGGAATGTGATGCTTCCGGAACAGGGGTAGGTGCTATACTTATGCAGGACAAACATCCAGTGGCCTTAGGTGTGAGAAACCTGAAAAAGTCAGCCTACGAAATGGAAATTATGGCAGTGGCATTAGCAATTAATCTTTGGCGACCATACCTATTAGGTAGAAAATTCTTGGTGGCAACTGATCATAAAAGTCTGTGCCAGCTTTTACAACATAAGGTAATTACGGGGAACCAGCAAAATTGGATCGCGAAGTTGTTGGGTTACAATTTTGATATCATCTACAAGCCTGGGATGGAAAATAGAGGGGCAAACACCTCATCGAGGCAAGAGGAAGGAAGAGAGTAAAGAACCATGGCTTATGTTCCTGTATCGATAGATGCTCAGAATTTGATTAAAGAAGCTGAACAAGATGATAAGCTAAAGGCCATAGTTGAAAGAATTCAGAGAGGAGAAGTTCCAAGTGGGTTCACTTATAAGCATGGGGTTCTGTGGCTAGGAGATAGAGTGGTGATTGCTGAAAATTCCACTTGGATTCCCAAATTGTTGGAGGAATATAACCAAACTCCCCAAGGGGGGCATGCGGGATTTTATAGAACATATAGAAGCCTAGTAGCAAACTTATATTGGAAGGGGATGAAAAATATGGTGCAACAATTTGTTAGAGCTTGTGACACGTGTCAGAGGCAAAAATACATCGCTACAACGCCCAACGGGTTGCTTCAACCACTGCAGATTCCAGAAAGAGTGTGGGAGGACATTTCTATGGACTTTATAACCGGGTTGTCCAAGGCTAAGGGTTATGAAGCTTTATTGGTGGTAGTTGATCGCCTCTCAAAATATTTGCATTTCATACCTCTTAAACATCCTTACACCGCCAAAACCTTGGTTGAAATCTTTGTGAAGGAAGTGGTGTGGTTACATGGGATCCCTAACTCCATTGTGATATTGTGATCCAATTTTCATGAGCCAATTTTGGAGAGAATTTTTCAGACTGCATGGCACATCGTTGAATATGAGTACATCATACCATCCACAATTGAAAGGACAGACAAAGGTGACAAATAGGACATTAGAGACCTACTTACGATGTTTTATGTGTGATCAACTCAGGCAATGGTTGTTTTGGCTGCCATGGGCAGAGTATTGGTACAATACGTCACACCACACTGCTGCTCATACCACACCTTTTGAAGTGGTTTATGGCCGTAAACCACCGTCATTGATAAAGGGTATTCCAGGAGAAGTTAGGGTGGCTGCGGTACAGAGGGAATTGATGGAAAGAGATGAGGCTCTGAAGCAATTGAAGGAGCACCTCCAAAGGGCACAGGGAAGAATGAAAGCTTTAGCAGACCTCAAAAGGCAAGAAAAACACTTTGAGGTTGGTGAATGGGTTTTTTCTGAAGCTAAGGCCACGTAGACAAGGATCCATATGCTCTAGGATCAATGCTAAGCTGGTTGCCCGATATTATGGGCCTTTTGAGATCATAGCACAGGTGGGAATAGTGGCGTATCGTCTAAAACTGCTTGAGACCTCTAAGATTCATCCGGTTTTTCATGTGTCGTTACTTAAGTTGTGGGGGCATATAAGGTACAGTCAGAATTACCTTCAAAATTGGATGCTGATTCTTATGTAGCATGGGTTCCTAGTGTTGTGTTAGCCACTCAACATATAATGAAACATGGGGAATGGTTGAAACAATGGTTGATTCAGTGGGAGGGGACACCCGCAGAAAAAGCCACGTGGGAAGCTGCTGTTGTGATACGAAGTCAATTCCCTGACCTCAATTTGAGGAAAAATGCAGGGAGCAATGATGGGAACCAAGAAACAAATAATGGGCCACAAGAGCACTTGATCCAAGGAACACAAAATCAGCCCAAAAAATGGATTGTTTAATAAAAAAAAAAAGGAATTAGGAAAAGAAGGGCATGAGTGAGTGGCAGAGTTTGTTACAGAAAGAGAGACTATAAGGCACTATGAGTCTAGTTTTGGGGGACAGTTTTGTTTTTGGTGGAATATTTACTGGTATGGAGATGCGTTTGCTCTCTGTAAAGGAGCCTAGCTCTGGGGCGTAAGGGGGCATATCCTCTTGTTGCATTATTTTTCTGTTTTGCATCCTTTAATTCCAAGAAGTTCCCCATTTCATCTATCTTTCTGGTGATTGTTTACTTTGATTGTGTGTTTATTTTTTTGGTATACAACATGTGCTAAATAGGACATTGGAAACCGGTTTACGATGCTTTATTGCAGAGCAACAAAAAACATGGGTTAATTTCATAAGGAAACTAAGTGCACTCCTTTTGAGATTGCATATGAATGAGCTCTACCACCTTTGGCTAGTTTTTGTATTAGGGGAAACATTTGTGGAAACAGTGGCACGAGATCTCGTGGAAAGTGATGAAGACCTTAAGCAACTTAAATTTCTAGAGTCCAACCTTGAGGACAAGGTTGTTCCAACAGAGGATAATAATGTTAGGCATGGAAGTAATGAGAGGGTTAAAAAGAAATTTAAAGATAAAAATAGTAAAATTGTTAGTTGTTATAGGAGGGGGGAGACTTTCTAGGAAAGTCTATATATTCTTATCTTGTGGGATGTTGAAGGGGAGTTTTTTAGAGTTGATGTTTGTGACAGGGAAAACCCTGTGAGAAAGGAAGGCAGTTTTCCTTTGGAAGCTTTGGCTGTACTATGTGTAAAGTGAATAAAACAGTGCAAGGTTTTATCTTTGCTTCGTTTAGTCTTGTTCTGCCTTTTACTATCTCTGGGTTCATAACAATTTACAAGGACCTCAAAGAGACATTGTTTTGATATTTGCAAGCTAATCACTAGAACTAACAAACTTAATAGTGATTCCCTAGATGGAACTTTTTATGCTTGGTCCGGTCATAAAAGACTGGATTTGGTACAATATGTGAAGTTGCTTTTATTATAGTAAATTAATTGTATATGATCAATATTTCCAAATTTTAACTCACCAAGTGTCTATTTTACTTACACATGTTCACCAATGCTCTATAGAAAACTGATTAGCTATATTTTGCTTCATACTTTTCTAACATTCAAGTTTAGCACTATTAAAAACTTGTATGTTCTCCCAAAATTTGAGTTTTTCCTCTGTCAATGTTTGTATAACAAATCTCAACTCAAAACACCATCAGTGTATTGCAAGTGTTTAGATTCCACATCAACTACAAATATAGTCAATTTAAATCTTATGGTGGTGCAGACAATCCTTATGTTAGGAGCTAGCTTTTGGAGTTAAGTCAAGCCCAACCCAACTCAAAATTAGTATAGAGTCTATTATAGATGTGATTTTGCACCACCTTTAACTTCCCAAAAATTAACCTGACCCTTGGATTTCTTGCTCTATCAGTCTAACCTGTACTCTTTTCTTTTGTAGTGCAATCTACCTGGCTTTGTGACTTTCCTAGAGCTGTATATTGAAAAACGTGTTACAATTTCCACACGCTAAGATGTTCAATTCTAAGTGAGGGGTGTGTGTCGAGATCTTACATCAACTACATGTATGGTTACAGTAGACCTTAAAAAGGCTTGGGGAATCCTTGCTTCATGAATTAACGTTTAGGTTGAGTTAGGCCTAACCCAAATTCAAGATGGGATTAGGGACTGTCCTAAATTTGATATTGTGTCACTTCAACTGACCCAGTACATTTACTGTTTTTCAGTGCAGTATAGGAACAAAAGTAGTCCTACATGGCCCATCTACTTTCCAAAAATCTACCTAGCTCTTCACTTTCCTTATATAAATCTCTTTGCAAGTTTCATTGATGTATATAAACTGATTCTACCAGGTTGAGAAATACCAGAAATGAAAAAACAATTTACAATTTTCAGAAAATTCCTTACTCTTCTTTAAATATAGAATTATTTTATAAACTAATTCCATGTGCCATTATGTCCCAGAAGAATCATCACAACAGTCATGCTTGCCCTGTGCCTGAATGAGAAAGTGTCTGAGTAGTTTTTGGCTTTTAGAAAGCTTAATCTAAGTGGTTGACTGATATTTGCAATGTTTAATGTGTGAGCCTCTGAAATGCATTGCTGGGAAGGCAATCCTCACTTGCTTAAACAATGTTAGTCTTACACTTGAAGGGGGGCGTGTACATTGCAGAGGAAGGTGGGTTTGCTCCTACCCATGGCTGAGCAAATTAGGAATATGTTGCCATATAGAATGTATAAAATGCTTATTTTTCCATGTTGTGAAAAAACAATTATTTATCCTTGTTCACAATCATCAACTACCATTGGCCTCTGTCCACCACCAACAGTTACCAAAAGTCATCCATCTTGTTCCTATTGACAATCGACAATGGCTAATGATGTCAGTCACTGCACTGGTTCCCATAATTTAACTAGCCTACGCAAGTAATAGCAGTTGAAGGTGGTAGGTGAGTGTGACTATAGCCACCATTGTTGATTACTGAAATCCAGCCACCTTTTTCATGTGTTAATAGTTGATGATGTCCATCAAATTCAGCCCACACCAATGATTAATGATGGTTGGCAACTTTGATCATTGTTGCCAATCACCAAATTCAGGGTCCTTGTGCAGTTTCTGGAGGTTTACAACTGGATGGTGAGTACAGCTACCCCACTAGTCATTGATTACCAAAATTCAGTCACCTCTTTCGGCTGTCAGTGATTGGAATCATTCCCAGTAATACACATCCCAGGCATATTGTTGAGAATACATTTTAAACAGTTTAACTGAATCAAATGCACTTAAAGGGTGTTCAGAGTGCCTAAGGTGCAAGGACGGCCCAAAGGAAATATCAACAACTCATTGAGATCCAACTAATATTGCAACACTACACAATTCCTTGTGCATTTTGGGTGTTGAGGGATTGCTATGAAGTTTTCAATTCTTTTAGAAGCTGAAATTTTGTATGCTGTTGGCTTACCTTCAAATAACATAAAAAGAATTAGCCTTGAGTCAACGGAGTGTGCGTTGCAGAAGGAAGAGGCAATTGGCAAAAAGGAACAAGTGGGCGATCTCTAAGCCAGTCCCAGAGAGCATGAAGATAGAGAAATCAGGATTGTTCGCGTTTGAGACAGAATCAGGGACATCATAGGTGTGTTTCTTGTTTGAATCGCAATTCAGAGTGCAATACGAACAATACAACTGTGATACTAATATACAATTGCGATTCAGGAACACAAACAAGTTTTCCTACAATTCGTATCGTGGGGGTTGTGAATCGTATCCTATCGTGCGATATGAATAGTAGGAAATTAATGATAATGTTCTCTTACTTCCATGTACTAAAGTTTAAATATATGGGATTAATACGACAACTAATGAGGACATTAATGATAATGTTACTCTTACACATAGGATACAAACAGGATAACTATGAAAAAGGCTTCAGGGGTTATTGGTAATCATAAGGTTCTTACAATATTCTCAGACAAGTTTTATTGTACTACTATATGTCCAATTATACTCTAATATAGAGAATGTTGAGCTTTAAAGAGACAACAGGTGGAAAAGGTGGCAGGAGTATAATGAGAATGTTAAGAAGGATGTGTGAACACTTGAAAAAATAAATAAAATTGGTTTACGTGGTCTTAGCACGTATAAAGAAGGGGACTGAAGGCACTAGTGAGAAGAGTAAATTATATGGTCTTTCAGTTTTGTTAAAAAGGTGAGGGGGACCGAGAAGGACATTGGAGGAAGTTGTTGAGAGGGATTCCATGGTGAACGGCATTTTATTGCCTATGTACCTAACCTTACCAAGTGGTACAAGGCTTTTGTTGTTGTTTTAGTTTTCTGTAAGCGGACTGTTTATTGACCTATTTGTTCTAGTTCTGGTTTTGTTGATTCAATCTCAAATTGCATAGCAGCTTTGTGTATTTTTCATTTTCATATTCATGATTACCAAATCTTATCCTACTGATCATTGTGATTCTACATTCCTATATGGAAAGAAAAATTGAAGAAATAGTAAAATATTGTCCACTGAGGTGTGTCTGGAAGAAAGTAATAGGAAGAGTATCTTGATTTCACTCTGTTTAATTAGTGTCATAAAGTTGATGGAATTTCTTCACTGATTGTTGGAGGAGAAACCGGGTTATCTGAAACCTCACCAGCAGTTGATGATTTGCACCAAGGAATTTCTTTTTGCGAAATGTGAGCCAAGGAACACTATTATATGCTAGTAGGTAAATGTTAAACTTTTAATAATAATAAAAGGGTCATAAGCAAAACGGACAGGTGTTACATGAGGAAATATATGGATTGATCAAGGTTGAGGAAAGACGGGGACAATTAAGTGAGGTTTAAAATAGAAAGCAAATCTAAGTATGTTTGACTTATGTAAGAGCTCCATATGGTGCATGGAATGCTTGAAATTAATTTGCAATGTTAAGAGAACTACTTCAAATTTTTTAATAGTGAGATTGTGAATTTTCGTTTTAGCAAACTTAGATTGTCTGCCTTTTGACCCCTTTGTTGCTACCCTAGTAGATCTTGTTGTAGCACTGTGCTATTTAGTATTTTATGTTTTTCAAACCTATCACGTGGAGTATTTGATAGATCTTTAACACTAGCTTTCTCTATCTTTCTGTTATACATGGCACTCAGTTAAGTATCCCATTCAAATTTCACTCCAGAATTGGTGTTCAACAGAATCCTTTACATCCTGTTGTGGCATGCTGTGCTATTTTAGTGTTTAAATTCCATCTACAAATACTTTTTTTTTCTTTTTTTTTTTCATTTCTGCATCATACCTCATAATCAAGTTCTGTTGACAACAATTTCGTGTGTATGAACTCCTGACATCATGCATTAGATTACACTTGTAACATTATAGCATGTTAAAAGACGTATACATGCCACATAAAAAGTTGCTTATTTTTTGTTTCAAATGAATTTACATAGCTTCTTTTGCTCCCATTTGATAGCAGGATATAGTTTGTGATATCTGTGGGGATGCAGGAAATGAAGAGGATCTTGCTATTTGTAACAAGTGTACCGATGGGGCAGAGCACATGTATGTATTATAATATATTGCATGGTTGTATTTTTGTTTTGGTAGCCTCTCATTATGGGCAAGTGAAATGATCTGGTTTTACTTCTCATTCATGAACCAGTTATTGTATGCGTGATGTGTTGGAGAAAGTTCCTGAAGGTGATTGGTGGATGTGCGAAGACTGCAAGAAGTCAGAATGCAAAAAATCCAATAGTCAAGTAAATCTTGAATCTTCAAGTAGTGCAGGATTAAACAGTGCAGAATTAAACTCAAAATCTTCCCATGATTGGAAAAGGCAAACAGGTGTAATTTCTAGATCTTATTCATCAGCTAACCCATCAGCTAACAGGCATGGTGTCCAGTCAGAAGCCCAGTCTTTGAAGGACAAAATGAGTGCCAAATCCTGCGACAACACCCCACTGCAGCATAAGGACTCCTCATACAAGACTTTTAAAAAGGGAAAAGCAAAAGAAACCAAAGATACTACTTCTGAACTCCAAATTTATTGCAATCCTCAAGACAAAGCTAAAGCTTCTCATGTTTTTAGTGACAAGAGATGTGCTGACACCTTACAAGTTGATTTAGACAGAAAAACAAAGGCTCTTGAGACAAGTGCTGGACTCCCATATACGTCAAAAACAACAAAAAAGCGATCTCTACTAGTTAGGGGGTCGCTGTCCGAAAACTTGAGGAATGCAAATGTGGAGAAATCTTCCTGTGTTTCTCTGGAAAATCCTAAGTTACATTCTTATTCAGGTAATGAATTGCCAACATTGGGCTCACAAACTGGGATAACACCTGTTGTATACGTGACACAGTGACTTGTTTTTTTTTTTTTTGGTGTTATTTAATTTAGACAAGTATTATTAAACTTCGAAGTATCTACGCAGGCTCTCCTCACTCCATATCTGGATTGTCTGAAATTGCAGATGTGAAATTCGGAGGATATCTGGATGAAGCTCGTTATTTGCCAATGAAAAAGGTTGGGAAAGATATAACTATACAGATACCAATTACCTTTTTTTTTTGTCTTTGCTTGGGTCCTACCATATAACTTTTATACCGAGTCTGGTCACAGTTCTATTTAAAAATGTTAGAGGTGCTGGTGCACCACTAATATTACATAATCAGTCAGTATATTGAACTCAAGTGAAAGAAAGAAATCCTCTGTTGTCAGCATTGAGTGACAATGACATAAGCTGTAAAATGAATTTGGATACACGTGTGCATGGAATAAAGCTACGTGCATGGATACACAATTGGTGCTAATACATGTTTACATCATTGCAGCGAAAAATTAGAGATTTTGTGAGCAGCTCAGCATTGGATCTCAATGTGAATACTCATGGAGGCACCAACAACGTTGGAGCTCAAGACATTCCTGAAGCTGGTGCTGTGGATACAAGTTTTTCAGGTGACAAGATTGAAGCACATGAAATTGGTGAATCTAATCTCGTTATTGATCTCAATACTTCACTGTGGCCTGAAAGCGCAACCCCGGAAGTTGTTGGCCCCTGTCTGCCTGTTGAGAATGTGGATGATCAACCAAGCAAAGATGTGAATGTGACGATGCGAACAGAAGAGACCAAAAATGAGGAAAATCTGAACAACAACAATGCTGAGAGAAGTAATACCGACAGGCCTGAATCCCTTGCTTCTCCAACAAGCGATGAGGAACATCTGGGCCTGCTTTATTGGCAAGCTGTGGAAGTTTTATCCTCTAACTTTGGTCTTTGAATTGAACCATGTCAAAAGCTCTTGAACATGGTTATTCTTTTTTGCTCTCTGGCTCACAGTGATATTTAAGATTTCCAGTAATACATACTCCATAGAACATTTGACGGTAGGATGGAGCATGCTTATTTGCGATTCCCTTAGTTTTTATTTCCCTTATTCTGGTTGTTGTCCCTTTCCATGTACATTTGCATGTGTGTTTTTTCTATTGAGACATTTTCTTCATATACATATTTGCCGGCAAAGAGTTTAAATGATTCTATAACTCAATTATTTCAGTTGCTCATGCTGATTAATCTGTTTATTTATGAAATTATTGTCTGTTAGAATCGTGGATTTGGCTTTGGTAAAAAATGTGTTCATCATAGTTTGGTTGGAACACTAGTAGCCGCCAGCTTGGTATGTTAGATTCTCTACGGATATTATGGGTTATGATCTCCAAATATATAACTTATGAATGTTGCATATGCATGGAATATTCTCTATAGATACTGTATTAGCTTTTTATAGATTGATTGATCTAGAATATGATACAACACAGATGCTATATTTCGAACTTTTTCTTTTCTTTTCCTTTTGGTGCATGAATTTGTTTCTTTTTTTTCTAGTTTGTAGTATAATTGTCGTATGGAACTCAAATATCACTTGCTACTTATTTTCTTATCTATGATTTTGTGACTACTTTTTATATTTGATGAGTTTCAAATCAAGTAAATTTTTTCATGACACAGCTATGTTAAATTCTATCTGAATACTTTTATATTGAAACTCATGTTTTCTTTTTATTCATTAAAAGCGTATAACCTTAATGAAGAGAAATTATTATCATTGTTCATGGTCTTGGCATCACTTCTTCATAGTGACATCATTCTTCATGTCATATGTGATTAAATATTATTATTTTAAATTTAAAGACTTAAATATAATCTGTAAGGTGCATCATCAAGAAGACTTTTTATGTGCTTGATAAACAAATTAAAACAATCTGTACCCACTAGATATCAGCCCCACCATTCCTCAATTAATTTATTTATTTATTTATTTATTTATTTATGTAAATGGTGAGATAAGGTATTTTAATTTTAGTGATCTACATAAGTGCTATATTCTCAAGCCTCTAATATCACTACATTCTAATTTCAATCTTCTGAATCTACGTGCTGCGCAAAATACTCAATTCACTGGGTTTCAAATTCAAATCGTAAATTAGATAAAGGAAAGTAATCATTTTAGCAAGGAGTATTCATAATTTTGATTTTCAAAATTATGAAAATATCAGTTCAATATTAAAGTCTCCAACTTGGGTCATTTCAGTTTTAAAATTAGGAACTAAATTGATTATATATTTTTAATTAAAAATTTACATGTTAGGTATCATTTTCAACATCAAGCTCATCCAATGTTCAATCATTATGTATTATTACATGAAAAGATGAATAAAAGAGAAAAAAAAATATAAAAATATAGGAGAGCAGACCAAACTTATATAATAAAAAATATATAATCAAACTCCAAAAATGTTAATGTTCTATCATTATGTATTATTTTTACATGAAAATATGAATAAAATAAAAAACAAATATATAAATATAGGAGAGCAGACCAAACTTATATACTAAAAAAATATATAATCAAACTCCAAAAATGAAAAAGAAAACAAAACTTGAATTATGAAATTCATACCTAATATGGAAGAAATCTAGACTAGAGAACACTAAATCAAATAAAATCCAATCTATCATTAATACCAAAGTTAGCAAGACTATGACTACAATACTATTTATCTTTTAATGTTTTCAGATAATAAATTCAATATATATATATATATATATATATATATATATATATATATGTGTGTGTGTGTGTGTGTGTGTAATCTCGCTACGTGAGTTGGTATGATTATTCTAGATCAGAAAATAATATGACAAGTTAAGTAAGATCTTGCTTATGATAGATATATCACAGGCCAAATTTTCAACCATTTTATTAAAGTGAAATAAACGCAAAGTCTTTTGTAAACCTAAAGACATTCTCTCCCCTAAATTATAGAAACATTTTCTCACTCCTAAAATTTTACAAACCAAAAGGGGACAAAGTATATTCTAATCTCATTTTGAATTTGTAAAGCAATCTCCATTAGTCTTACTTAATCAACTTTAATATTATATTTTCGTAATATCATGTTAGTTCAGTGTGGATTTCTTCTCTATCGTTAACTGAAACATCAACGGAAAAAAAAAATCGAAAAGGGCAGGTCACTGAACTTGAGACAAAGGAAATGCATAGAATACTTTGAATAAAGTTTGATGATTATTAAAACAAATTAAGCAAATAATTTATTTATTATAAAAGAGTTATGATAAACAAAATAAGTCATCTTAAATAAAAAATAGTATACTTTATCACATGATTTTTATCATATAGCAATATACATGTTTCACGGACGAAAAAGGAACAATAAAACTGAGATGCCTTTTCATCATCAACAAAAGAAAACGTGAAAGAGCAACTTAATAAGAACATTTTGTTGTTAGCTTAATTCAGAATTATTCCATGAATCCGCTTCACATGCACTAAACAACAACACAACGTGGTGTACCAAAAACATTAAAATAAAACAACGAAATAGAATATCGTGCATTGGAAAATGACATATGAATTATAGCAATTATAATCAATGAATGTTGACAAAATGTAATGTTACATATCTTTTCACCTATTAGTAAATTTATTTTCTCTATATCCATTTGTATGACAAGATGATAAAGTTAAGACCTGAATATTAACATGACATAACATTTAACATTATGAATCATAAAGACAAGAAAAAGAAGGATAAAATACCTTTTGAGTTCCAATTTTTGTCAAATTTTGTCAAATCAGTCCTAATTTTATTTTTGTGCTCAAATAAGTCTTGATTTTCGTTAATTTTGTTCAATTAGGTCTTTTTTTTCTAACACCGTTTAAATTATTAACGGCCATGAACAGTGACGGTCATGTGTCACTTCGTGTTTTTTTTTTTAACTTTTTTTAAATGTCCACGTGTTAGCAGTGCATCACGTGTCAAAGTCAATGTTTTATATTCAATATAGTCTCTATATTTGTAATTTTTGTTCAATTTAGTACCAAATTTGTCCCTTCAAATTGAAACCAAATTTAATTTTTATATTAAAATTCACATTTTAAATAAATATTTTTATATAATATATTAAAATTCACATCATTATAATTTGTATACAAAAATTAAACTTGCTCTCATCTTCGAGTGGGACAAAATTTTCAATTTTAATTAAAATTGGGACTAAATTGAACAAAAATAACAAACATGGGACCAAATTGAATATAAAACATTAACTCTAACGTTACACGTGGACATTTTAAAAAAATTAAAAATTTTTAAAAAATAAAAAATAAATAAAAGCAGAAGTGACATGTAGCAGTTACTGTTCATGGTCGTTAATGATTTAAACGGTGTTACAAAAAAAGAACCTAATTGAAAAATTGACGAAAATTAGAACTTATTTGAACACAAAACAAAATTATGACTGATTTGACAGAACTTGACAAAAATTTGGACAAAAAATGTATTTTAACAAAAAATGAAAGTACATTATATTATCTTAAAACTATCAATTATTAAAAATAAAATTTGATATAACATAATTAATTCACATAAAGTGAATTAATGACATAATTACTGCATTGTTTTTCGGTTTTCTTTCGCTGCATTATTTGAATTAAATTGTTGCACAATTATAACACATTAATTAAGAAGCAACTAGACACGGTTTATTTGTCTCCACTCATTATCATTTACAACTTACTTATTCTCTCTTCATATCAATGATAAGAAAGTTACACTAGCAATAATATTATATTTATAAATATTATATTTATATTTCTCCTTCACCAAGTTTAACTAAAGTAGTACATCATCTTGTTAATGTAAATCAAAGATTTCTGCACTATTTTTTTTAACCTTTTCATTGAAGAATTTCTTTTTCTACATTTGTTTCATAAAAATTAAACTTCGCCCCATAATTTTTAATCTAAAATTTGTGTGTGACTTATATAACTTCTCTACTTTAAATTTAGATTCATGTAAATATGATTATAGATTTTCCTTGGTGGAAATAGGTCATACAGAGGAACTTTTCTCAATATGATATATCCACTAAAAGCTTATTTAATGTTCAACAAATTTTCAAAACAAAAATAAAAGTAGAAATAAGAGTATAATTGAGAAAAAAAATTTATTGTTATCTTAAAATTAAAGAAATGATAGATAAAAACGAACACATTTTATTTTCTGAAGCGAATATATTATATAAGAACACAGAAAGCACTAAATTATATTTGTTTTATAAAATTATCGGTTCAAATAGAAGTTAAATATTAAATAGAAAAAACGGACATGATGATACGATGTTTTATATAACTCTTACTTTAATTTACTTCTGAAAATATACTTTGGAAAATTTATAATTTCAATCTTTTTTATTTACAAGTGGATCATTTAATTAGATTTTTTATTGGTTATTCCACTCTATCAATTAATATTTGCAAATAAATTTAAAATAGAAAAATAAAATTATTGTACTTTCAAATATTGTCGGTGTAGTTGATGTAAGAAAAATTATTAATCGGAGTGTATCAAGACTTATACTATCGATGATTATGAATGTTACTATGATTAAGAACTTCAATGTTAAAAGGAAGGATATTCTTTAACTTGTTATTTAGTTAAAATTTGGGGAAATGATAGAATTCATAAATATCATTCAAGAGGCTTTGAAAGTACTTCCTGAGAGACCATATGAAAATTTAAAAATTCTCAAGGTTTTGGTAGATAAAAGAGTCACAATCAGGGGCGGATCTTAGTTATTGTATAGGGGAGGGGATCGATGGCCCCTCCAACATTTTTTCACATTGTTCATTACTTTTATTTTTTAAGATATATAATATATAATAATATACTTTTAGTTTTTTAATATATAATAATATATTTTTTTGTTGTTTTAAAATATGAGTATTCAAAATATTATTTTTCTTAGAGTTAGAACTCACTTATTATTATTTAATATTTTTTTTATTAAGTTACCAATATCATTTCAAAAGAAAACTAGTTTAAATTTTTAATTTCACTATTTTATTATGGATGCTCTTGACCATTTAAATTTGAAGAATTTTGTCAACTATATTTGAGTTATGTCAATCTTTTGACAAAAGATAGGAAGTACATTTTACTTAAACTGAAATATTTTTTTTTCTAATAATGTATTGAAAGAAGATTTCAAAACGAAATAAGCGATAAATTCCATTCACAAGATCAACGACAGATCTTAGACAATAATTTTAGGGGAGTCAAAATAATACACTCAAAATTTATATTAAATATATTTAATTACTGTTACTAATACAAATAAATGTCCTACTAGCCAATTTCCTATAGAAAATATAACGAAAAAGTTTAATTTTGATTTAATTATTGATGAATTCAAATTGAAAGAAAATAAATATCTACCTATTTGATATAAGTGTTTTCTCTTATAGATATAATTATATTAAAATACATATTTATTTTTTTGTATTAATGACAATGATAAAATATATAAATTTTAAAAATATTATTTTGGTTTCTCCGAACTTAATTGTCAAGATCCACCACTAATTACAATGAAATGAGTTTGAATATCGATTTATTAGTAAATAATTGTTTTTGAGTGTTGAATTGTCACAAAAGAACTTTATATAGGAATTGAAACTCTCAAGGATAAAAGATTTTTATTGAGGAATCAAAATGGTTTTTCTTGGAGATGAAAAATTCATCTATCCCATCTTAGAAATTTACAAATTCTTAATCAATATGTTAAAAAAATGAAATTGAACGATATTATGAGCAAAACTAGGTAACATAAATATTATTAGAAATTGATTATAATTGATTTAATAGAAATAATATATATATATATATATATATATATATATATATTATTTATTTTGATAATAAAAA
>Ga0209589_1001648_pt1 | contig 37349 bp, 14 predicted proteins | sample CowpeawhiteBW_FD_187525 | JGI IMG/M metagenome (GOLD analysis project Ga0209589, IMG submission 187525) | Root nodule microbial communities of legume samples collected from California USA - Cow pea white BW (SPAdes) (version 2) | ecosystem: Host-associated > Plants > Roots > Nodule | place: USA...
AAAAAAACATATAAAATATATATAAAAAATATATATATATATATATATATATATATATATATATATATATATAAATGAGTTTAAATTTTATCATATAAATTATTTTTGTAAAACTAAATTAGGTTAACATGGTATCAAATCAAATGAGATTTGTTATTTGGTGTATTTATGATTTTTTATAGTTTTTCAGAATAAATTATAGTGAAAATTTCATAATTTTTTTTTTCAAATATTTAATTTTTTTAATTCGTCGTGATGTTGGTTTCCACAATATTAATTAAATTATTTAAATATGAGATAAGATAAATTTATAATATATAAGTATGTACAATTTTTATCATACAAATCTATTTTTTAAGGTTCAATTAGGTTAAAAGGGTATACAAAATTGTTCCGGTACATTTAATAGTTTCATATTTCTTAAGAGTCGAAATCAAGTACAATTTAAAAACTCATTCTTTTTTTTACCCTCTGAAAAGTCTTTTAAAGATAAAATTGTAATGAAACTTCGTAATTCAAAACGAATAATACCTTTGACAACGGAGTATAAAACAAACTCAAAATTTGAAGAATTAACCACGCTAATTACTTGGCACATTGATATAGTAGGTTACAGGCAGGCATGATTCAGAATCTTGGTATCTGCTAAGAGCTTGACACACGTACCACGTACTAAAGCTTGAAGATGACACTTCATTCAACCCTATCAAATATTTCTTTCATTCTCAAACTCATCTTTACTTGTTCAATAAATGGGGCGCATGATTTGGGCACTTAGCCTTCAATCTGAGGTGATATAGCCTCAGCTAATCTTTCACCTTCCCAACAAGCAAAATCAACCTAACACGTGCTCAATCCAAATCTTAATAAACACACTTAACTACCTCTGACTCATCACTATAACAACCATATATGTTCCTGTGTATTAAAAACACTTCATTATTATTTTTAATTTGCCATTTCTCACTTTATTACATTTTTGTCTTTTCCTTCTCTATGGATCTGTTTGGCATTCAAAATTGAAAACAAAAGAAGGGAGTGGTGACACATACACAATTGAACAACAGGTACAGGACTCTAGTAATAAAACACCCTAACCAAACAGGACATTAATCCTTTGGTATACCAAGAAGGATACAACGTAGGGCACATGTTAGGGTAGTTGGTTGGTACCATTGTAAGCCAAAACCCCACACCACGTGTCTCTTCAATTTTAAAAAATCTCTTTTGTAGAAAGTCTTATTAAAATATATTTATATCACATAACATAAGTTTTTAAATTAGGAATTGAGCACTTAAAAAAGTTGAAAATTATGCTGTGAAATTTAACATCTTTTAAAATTAATTCTCCTTTAACAAAGCTAACTGAGTTAGTTCTCTACCAAACAAATCATCCTATGTTTCGCTTATTGGAATTTTTTTACAATGTACCATGTGAAACAATAAATTTTAGAATTCAATTGTAATAAACATCCACCACGTGTTAATGGAAGAATAAAAAAGAAACAATGACAAAACTAATGTTTTTATTCCAACCTAAATCAGTAGAAAAATTTAATGTAATTTTTCATTTCATGTATAAAGTTGTAGATATTTAATTCAGTTTTGAAAATACAGATATTCATTAAAATATATTCCAATTCAATTCTTTATGATTCAAGTTTGATAATCAAGTGATAATATATATATATATATATATATATATATATATATTAAATATATTTTCTCTATGTCAAAATAATTGATCTTTTCATCTTCTAATAAATACTATTTTTTATTCTCTTTAATATTTTCTTAAATTAATTCTTTTCTCTTTCTTGTTCAAAGTAATATATTTATGAAAAAAATATCTATAAAAATTTAAAATAAGAATTAGTTTTCGTAAATGTTTTTTAATGTATTTTATTTTATTTTTTATTTTTTATATTTCATATTCTTATTTGTCAGCTAACTACTCAGTTTTTGTAACTTAAAAGAGTATCATAATGAGTGATGAAAAGTTAAAAATAATGTATAAATTTTTTATTATTATTTTACATTTTACATTTTAGTAATTATTTCTCATTATAATAATAATTATATATTTTTTAGTTACGTTTACTATTTTTAAATATCATAAAAAGTGGATAGTATTTCCACAAGTTTTAATGAAACCATTTTTTTAATATTAATTATTGTTTATATATAATTATATTACATTCATTCATCCTTAAATTTAGGTAATATATAAAAAAGTTATGATATATATAATCATTATGTCATTACCAGGAGAATTGTATTATTGTGTGTAATTAATTGTGATTACGAGGATAATAAGAGACAGACAAGGACCTTACCAAGTACAAAGTCTCCCCTGGCCGTTGGATGCAGTACCGTACAGAGCTGATAGGTGTACGGTTATGATTAGAGTGGTTCAGTTACTTTAACCACTACAGCCACATTTCTTTGCTCTTGCAAATGCGTAAAGGCCACAACACCCACGACTGCAAAATCAATCATTAATTAAGAGTTTTAACATTTTTATATATTCATCTTCTGATCTCTGAAATCTCTCTTCTATTCAGTTCAGATTTCGAAAAGATTCTTCTTTCAAAAAACTACTCTTTCCACATTTCTAGGCTTTTTTTGTATCTAGGGATATGTTAGAAATGAAATTTGTAAATATGAATTCGTTGATTTTTTTTTTGTCAAACAGGGTTAAGTCGTCATGGTGGAGGACGACATTATAGGTGAAGTCGTCCTCCACCGAACCGGTTTCTTATTATTTTTTTTAAAAAAAGCAAAGTCGTCATGAAAGACGACGGTTTTAATTTTAAGAAAAAAGTGAAGTCGTCCTTGCACATGACGACTTCACTTTTCAAAATTTTTTTTTGATTTTCTTTTTCGTAATTAATGAAAACTAAAAATTAAATAATGAAAACTGAAAATTTTGAAAAAAAAAGAAAAATTAATTAAAACCGAAAATTTTGAAAAAGAAGAAAAATAATTAAAACTGAAAATTTTGAAAAAACAAAAAAAATAATTAAAACTGAATTTTGTTTTTCAAAAGAATAATAAAAAAATAAAAAAAAAATCTGAAAAGTGAAGTCATCATGTGTAAGGACGACTTCACTTTCTTCTTAAAACTAAAACCGTTATTTTCTATGACGACTTTGCTTTTTTTTAAAAAAAAAGAGAAACCGGTAGGGTGGAGGACGACTTCGCCTGTAATATCGTCCTCCACCATAACGACTTGACCCTTTTTTACAAAAATAAAATCAACGAACCCATATTTACAGATTTCACTTCTAACGGACCCATAAATACAAAAAAGCCACATTTCTAAATAGACCAATGAAAATCAATCACAATAATACTTGTAATTTTTTTAGGTTTTTTTTTAATCATACCATTTTAAAAGCAGCCTGAATATATATAATACATATAATATTTTAATAATTACTATTTCAAAAATCATAAAAAAGAATTACCCACTCGTTTTTTCCTCTGGAATCTTAAATCTCCGTACATGTATAAATTTTGATAGCCGCATAAATCTTTGGTTTTCTGGGGAATACCAACCCAAGCTTTCTCTGCATTCTTTCTCAATCCACCGAACCAATTAAGTTAATAGGACCTTCTCACTCTGAGTTATTCTTTCTCTTCTTACCCTCTCTCATTACATCATAAACCAAAAATAAAGGCTCAAATCACCACTGTTAAACTCAAACCTTGGTCCATTCTTGTAAGTCATCTTCCAACCCTGGTTTATAGGGTAGCTTCATCACTAGTAACTACTATCACTACATTCTTTGCTCTTTTTTCATCTCTTTTTTCTTTTCAAAATTTTGAAGCACAGTCTCTTTTATCAATGTCGTTGACTCACTTTTCAGTAACCTTTCGAACTCAACCTTTTGTTTGCATTTTGTTCCACATGGTAATTGGTAACTAATACCATGCTTGTAACTTAGTTCTTTATTCTCTGCATCTTATTCTTCGTCACCGTTCTCAAAAGACTTTCAGATTTCACTTTTTCTTTCGGTTTGTATTTCATCAAGTCAATTAATGATCAAATTATGCTTCCAAGAGTTTTTCTTTACGACAAGAGGAAGTCAGAAAAGCTACACTTTTTCAATGGACGTTCATCGAGATCACAAACTTGCTTCTAATTATGACCAAGCATAGAGAGGAAGGAAAAAGTACCAAAACCCAAACCTTTTTACGGTTCTTTAATAGTTCATCTCTTCACTATTTTCTGTAAAGTGCAAAACTTTGCGTAACTCAAAGAACCCAACCTTTTGTCTATTTTTCATGTAGGTTATATGGTTTTTTATTCTTGTGTTTGGCTCAAAAGCTGTCTCTGTTTCCCCTGCAACTAGTTCTTTTATATTGCAGTTGAAAACCGCTTGTTTAAGATTTTTAAACACTGACATAATTTTCTTGGATAAGTAAATAAATATCTGGATCCACATAATTTTGTTTATTTTTGTTTTCCATGTATGACATCCCGTAATTAGTAAAAAATCCCCCAAATGGAATTATAAAACATTCCCTCTAGGATTTGGATGATCTAGATCTTAAACGTTGCCGCCACCTATGTTTCCTTTATCGTTTGGTCATTTAATTGCTTTCTAATTTGTCTCAGTTTTAAGTCATCGAAGGTGGAGGAGCAATGAGGAAAGAGTCGAAGAAGTTATCCAAGGTTCATTTTCTTTCTTTTTCCTTTTCATTTTCATCTTCTCTCGTTGATCGCGGAAACGGTTATTTATTTTAATTCTAATTTTGGGGATGCAGTCTTGGCCCAAATTAGCCGTGAGGAAGTGGCTCAATACGAAGAACAGTGCTGAGAAGTTTCAGTCAGACTACGATGCAACAGGTGAAACGCGATTCTTCAATTGTTGTAATCGGTTTTCGCTTTTGGTGTTGAAACTTGACTTTGAGTTTGTTTTCTTCTATGCGTGGACGCAGCAACTGGAATGGAAAGAAGAAAGAGTTGCTCTGACGAAGATCGTTACGTCACCGTACTGGATGATGATTTCTCAGGTAATTTACGAACAGTCACACGTATAAGTCGTGTGTTGATTTTGAATCATGATGATGAGTTTAAGCCTAACGTGAATTTGATTAATTAGGTTTAATAGTAGTTGTTACTTATAATTGGTGGATTTGTTTTGAAAGAGGGGAAGAGTGGGATGAAAGGTTTGGTGCTTGGGAAGCAATCAAGTCCTGGGAGTGGCACTGGGGCTATGAATCTTAGGTAATACTTGCATCAAACCCTTCGTTCAAATAATGTGTGTAGTTATTTTAGTAAATAAATTATTGAATTGTGAAAAAATGATTGTGGAATTTATAGGATGTTCGTGGGAACGTGGAATGTGGGAGGGAAATCACCCAAGGAAGGTTTGAGTTTGAGGAATTGGCTCACGTCTCCTTCCGAGCCTCACATCTATGTTATTGGGTATGCTAATATCTCTTTCTTTTCTTTCTAATCAAATAATTCTTATTTTCTTTTTCAACATTTTTTTTTCTGACCAACTTATTTCCTCTCTACCAACCATATATAAATACATATTTATTGTCATTTTTAATTCATTTCCTAACATAAATTCGAATCATTTTTTATTTTAAATTATTTCATTGAGTATTATTCATCAAAATCTCTTTATTTAAACTAAAAGTTTATCTTAATTATAAATATAGTATATTATTTATAAGTCATTATCACTTAATTCTTTATACTAACATATATTTAATGTTAACAGCCACATGTTGCAAATTGTTTATTAAAAATATAGCTATTACTTTGTATCGTATTTGAACTACAATATCTTTATTTAATAACTTGTTGCTTGATGTTTGCTGCTAAATAATTGCATATTTTAAAACACTATTAATGAGACTTTAAAATTCTTAAATCATCAAATGTTTGTGACAAATAGAAGAAGACCAAACCGTCAGAGTATAAAATCAAAAGAATGGACTATAATGTTATAGTGTGTGTGTGTGTGTATATATATATATATATATATATATATATATATATATATATATATATATATATATATGAATTTTATTGAGAGAACGTATAATTAATTTTTATTCCTAAAGTAACATTAACTTTCTTAAAAGAATCTTAAAACAACATTTTATTTTCTTTATTTGCATTAAAATTCAGAATTATACATTGAAATTGGATATACAATAATTTTGCAACTTCACAAAATTGTTCTTTTCTATCGAAAACATTGTTGAATGAGAAATCTCGGAACGGTTTACAGCATCAAAAGTTGACCTTAGCTTATTCTGGAACCCTACCAGACTTTACACATTTTATATTTTAATATTCTACAGTACCTCATGCTATCAGTTTTACTCCCTCAGTAGTATTAGTAATACTTAACCTTCAGACTTCAACAGTGTCGAATTTGTCGTAGAACTAATATCTTTATTTATTATTTATAAAGTTCAATACAGTAATTATTTTTTTATTAATTATAATGTCATGTATTTTCTAATATTTAAATACCTTATTATGTTAAATGAAAATATAAATGAATAAAATAGAAAATTCATTAAAAAGGATTATTGTGTATTTGTTAGTTGGTGCAAAAATAACTTGGAAAGACAGATAGATAAGAAGGAAAGTGAGCGTAGTACTAATTTTGACTAGCATTTTTGTGGAGTTGTCTTCATTTGATTTATTGGCGTGAATGTTGTTAGGTTCCAAGAAATCGTACCGCTAAATGCGGGCAACGTGCTTGGGCCGGAGGACAGTGGCCCAGCAGCGAAGTGGGTGGGCCTTATCCATGAAGCCTTGAACATCAACAACTACGACGACGATGAGAACAACCGTGACGACGACCATAAGGAAAAGTTTCCTAAGACTCCACGACGCTATTGCTTAGCAGCAAGCAAGCAAATGGTTGGTATTTTCTTGTGCGTGTGGGTTCGAGCGGATCTTTGCAACCATGTTTCCAATTTGAAAGTGTCCTGTGTTGGCAGAGGCATCATGGGTTATCTTGGAAATAAGGTGACTGAAATTCGAGTTTCTAATTACGTTCTCATGACATGCAATTCTCGTAATTTTTTTCATCACTCAAAAATGGCTCTACTATAGTAAGATAGTGGTGGACACTAGACGTTTGTTTTTTGTTCTGATTGGGATGTGACATAAAAGTTGTGGACAAGTAGAGTGTGCAATTTTTATTTACTTGTTCTGCTTGTTAACAGGGTTCAACATCGATTAGCATGACATTGTACAACACCACGTTCTGCTTCGTTTGCACCCACTTGGCTTCTGGGGAGAAATTTGGTGACGAATTGCGAAGAAACTTGGACGTCTCGGAAATCTTGAAGAAAACCAAATTTTCTCACTCCTTTAAATCTCCTCCTCATTCTCTGTCTCCTGAGAGTATTCTGGAACACGAGTGAGTCCTTTACTTATCCAATTTTTACTTTTTTGTTTTAGTTTCTTTTAATCTGTTCTGATCATCATTTGAATTTTCTTGGAATGTGTATAGTAATATTATTTGGCTCGGCGACTTGAATTATCGACTAGCTGCTGGCTATGAGGATACACATGAACTACTAAAGAAGAATAATTGGCAGGCATTACTAGAGAAGGATCAGGTTTGCTATGATTTCTGGTGTTTTAGTTTATTACTTAAAATCTCTTTGCTAACACTGTATATTTTGTTGGCAGCTAAGGATAGAGCAGAGGGCTGGTCGAGTATTCAAAGGTTGGAATGAAGGGGACATATACTTTGCTCCTACTTACAAATACTTGACCAATTCTGATCACTATGTCGCACAATCCTCCAAATCCAGGGAAAAACGACGAACTCCTGCTTGGTAAGATTTGAGAATTCTACAGTCCTTTGAAATGTAACATTAATTATATGATTACTATTGTATTGCTAGTTCTTTTAACGGAGACAAAATTGGTTGTGCGGGATGTGAAATCAGGTGCGATCGAATTCTTTGGAAAGGAGAAAGGCTGAATCAGATGTGGTATGTTCGGGGAGAGTCCAAGTTCTCAGATCACAGGCCAGTTTATTCACTATTCTCTGTTGAAGTGGACTTGACGAGCAAGAATCGAGTTCCCAGGTCCTGTACATTAAAACCCTTGACAAGTACTGCGTTGTCATCAACTTCTTGTGCTGCTAAAGTCCAAGCAGAAGAACAACTCTTCCTGCTAACGAGAGCTCAAAGTTGCATCGACACAGTTCCCAGGTTTTAAATCCGTAAGAAGACACTAGGCAGAGGTAGTTTTCGGATCGATACCACCTTCAAGTGCAAACGCGGCTCAAGATGGTGCACTTAGGTATATATTCATGTCTTTTGGGTATTCATTTTTGTGTACCCTAACAACCCCTAATGTTTTTTGTGGGGACTAGTTAAGAGGTTTGTGTTGGAACTATGGCCAAACACCTCGACTTCTCAAGCGACTAGGATAGCTGTCAGTATACTATGAATAACTCAGAAAATTTTGAAGAAGAAAATGTTGATTGATAATAGTTGTAAATTTTAAATTGTAATCATAGCAATACTTATTATTATTGTATCGATATTTGTTAATACAATGTTCAACTTGTATTATTCGTATAGAATAAGCATTGATGATGTTTGTCACTAAGCACTGGAAAGGTTATTTTACATTTTTTAAAGGTGTTTTTATTTTATTATTGTTGTTGTTTTCTCTCGTGAATATTCTTTAATTATTTGAATCAAATATTAATTTTGTTCGTAATGACTATTTACAGGAACCGGTTATATCCAAGAAAATAAAGTCTACACTTCATGAAAAGAAAATATTCAAATGAAAAAACTAATAAAGAGTAAAGATATGATAACAAAATATTGAAAAGCAAATGTAATTATTTTGGGAGTTTAAAAATAATGAAAATACTTTTTGTTACTTCTATAAACTTAAATCACCAAATGAATTTTTCACTTTACTAATGGTGTTGCTATACTTGCTAGTCATAGTTTATTCTATCTAAAGCACACGTAAGAATCCCTCCTCTCCTCTTCTTTGAACCAACAGTCTAATTCTTTTCACCTTTTTGAAACTTTTTGTCGTGTTGGTCTTTCCAGAATCAGGCATTTTGGCTACAAAAGAATCCTGGATTTTTGAAGGACGAGACCTTGCTTTTATGGAAAACTCTCTGGTGCATCTATTTTTCCAATAGGTTACAGGCAGTGAAGGTTTCATAACATATCTTGAGAGGAATGTCCTGAGCCAATACTTCTTGGTAAAACTGTTCATGCTTTTAGTTGTAGTCATTTTATTGAACAGTTATTTGACCCAGTTGCTGCTTCAACAAGCACTTCAAATCTTCAAGCACAAGTTTCCTCTATTAGTGTTGATACGAGTAAATAGTTTGGGTTGTAGACACTTTTCCTCATTGATTATCAACTACAACGCTGGTGTGTAAATATTTCCTCAATTGTGGACAAATCATCCTTGTTGAGAATAAAAAGGAACCATGAAACATATGTATAGCTAATTATGTTAGGGTAATTTATTTTAACACAATGGTCTTGTTCATAGTGCATTTTTTAGTCCTGACACGATGGACTTGTCAATGAGATTAACTAAACCTCTGTTTTATTTCTTCTTTATTGATTTTCAATAACTTCACTATAAGATTTACTGTAATAGATTTAGAGAGCTATTTACTTGTTTTAATTCATTAACTAACATATTTGAATAGCTATAAATTAGTTGTGTTAGGCAAAGTTTCCTTTCATAGATATAAGCAAAGTTTAATATAATGTTAAAGATTCTAATTAAATTGATTAAGTCGAATTTGAGAGGTCTATCTTCTATCTGACTTGGTTTTTTGAACCTCCTTATGTAGAAAAATGATTTTCACCAAACTCTGTTTTATAGTATCATACATGCCTGTTGAGCCATTCACTATTACTTATGCAGAATTGAAAATCAAATTTCACTATATTAGATTCACTTGTTAATTGAATGGTGTCATTTCAAGTGAATTGGTGAGTGAGCTGGTTGGAATAAATAAACCTCCAGCTTCTGAATTAGAAATTGATCCTTGATATGGAGCTCTGCATCAATATAACTAGTATTCGAAATTGTACAGTCTTCTTTTGTTGGGATTTTCTTGCCTTATATTAAAACTTGCCTTTTGACATACCAGAGTGTGGTACATATTAAAAACCTCTACTACTGCATAACATTTGAAGGATGAAATAACTAAGAACGTGTATAGTTTTTGCTGTCAAATAGGCATTTGGATGGTGAAATATCCCTGATTGCCGAAATTTAGATTGAATTTGTTATGTTTCCTCATACTTGTTCATCTCGTGCTATGGTACCTAAGTTACTGAAATGTTCTTCTTTGCTGTTGCTCTTTTCTACTGTTTGCTTGGCTGACAACACATTCTCTTCAGTAATCGCACTTGATGACTCGTAGTCTTTGCTTTTACCCCACACCACCAGATACAGTCCTACAATAATCACGATAGCACCAATTGCCCTGTAAAAGTTTTCAGATTTATTTAGTTTGATTTTCTTATGAGTTTTTAGTGAGTTTTCTGGGTATGTGATTTTATTTCCTATTACCTTCCAAGGTACATTTGTTCTGCCAGAAAGAAGGAGCCCATGATAGCCACAATGACCATGCATAGAGGGTTAAAAGTTGTCACAAAGACAGGACCTCTATCTTTCATCACCACTCCTTGGATGTAATAAGCCATTCCTGAGCAAACTATGCCCTGCATGAGAATATTTTGTAAGTTTAGACATGATAAAATAGTCAAAAGTTAATTATTAAATTTGATACTTTATGCATGAAGGTAGTGTGGTGCCATTTATAAATTCTATCTTAAAGCTAATCTGTCATAGTGTCTGCAGTAAATATATAGTTTATGGATGGCAATGCTGATCCAGTGAACCCTCTGTGGGAGCAAGAAATTCTTGATTAATAACCACATGACATAAAGTGTCTGTAATTTTGTTTTTTCTCCTAAATTGAAAACCTATAAATGCATGCCATGCAGAAATTTGTTTGGACCATGAACACTTGTGGTTCTGATCAACTGTAAATGTTTATTTTTGTTATGTTTGATCAACTGTAAAAGTAAATAACCTACACTGTAGACAGCAGCCAGCAATTTTGTATCCCATTGCAGAGACCAAGCTGAAAAATTATTCCTTTCCATAACCAATGCCACTATACCACCTTCAACAGATCCCAGTAAACATATCCATGCTGTAAGAGAGAGCTCAGCAGGGTAGGCTTCAATGGTAATAGCCTAGAGCAAGAGATGAAACTGTATTAGTGACCCCATGAAATCAGAAGAAAAATGTGATTGGGATTTATTCTCTTATCAACAGCGATAGATGATGATGATGATGATGACTCACTTGGAGAATCATGAAACAAGCGCAACTAAAGCAGCCAATTGTGATCATCACTGATCCTTTTATTGCATTTTGAAGATTTACCCCACCATTTTGCAGGTTGTTTGTATTGCTGGCGTGTGTTCCAAAAAGATCAAGTATTGGACCCTTTATCAGTGTCATGATCATGGCACCTGCAACAGTTGCTAAAGTTCCCACCACCTTTGCTTGACTCCGTGTGCTTTTTAATTTTACCTTCTCAAGCCTGGGATTGCCACTCAAGTTTCAGATAGATTTCATGAAAATGGCATATAGAGTTTGCTTCATGTAACATATTTTTGAGTTTTACAGAAAAGTATTGAAGTGAATCCGAATGCATCCAGTTACACACATAACATGATTTGTATATTTTAATGTTAATTGTGATACTTTAGATGTTTTATTAGCAAACTAAACAAGCTAATGCGTTAAAAAGAAAAAGATAATCAAGCAACTACAAAAATAGTGAGAATCTTTTATTCGTTTTGTTTATATAAGTGGTTTACACGTATTTTACACTCTCTCCATTTGTCTAGTGGAATGCTATATATATATATCTTTGATTAGTATTTTTTAATGACAAAAGTCTTGTTACACTTTTTATAGTTTGTTTTCTCTTCATTTCTTTCTGTCATGATATTCATCTTTCTTCTCTCCAGCTTTCTTATTATTATACAAAATAATTATACGACCTTCTTGTACTAATGTTACTTATATATCTAATAAAAAAACACGTTAGGGATAATTCAAATATGAATCTATGACTCATATTAAATATCATATAAAAAAAATTCAAAAATTTAATAGTTCGAAATTTTGAGTTAGGTTGGACTGAGATCATATAAATGTTATCGCATCATACCCAACAAAACTTATGATGTCTTTTTAGACATAAACCTGAATTATTGTAAGGCATGAGAATATTACCTAAGAATCCAAGCCATGACGAAGGTAATGGCAGGGAGAACATTGTACATGGAAACAGCAAAGGTTGCTGTGGTGTACTTCATTCCCAAAAAATACAAATTTTGGTCAATAACAGGCCTGCCATGAGAAAGTAATGACACAGTTAAGTGCATGAACATTGCATGGTTAGCAGAAAATGTAAAAGAGCATGCATGCATGGAATTACTCTAGCAAGCTGAGAATCACTATCTTCATGAAGATTGAAAACGTCATCTTCGGCCTCACTTTCCTGTAAAAAGTATTGCAGCATTACTTCAATAAGCATGTTCACACAAATAATCGTACACACAGAAACGGAAGAGAAAAACGTACTTCTCCAAGAACACTGCAAAAGGGGCCATGACAACAAAGGCAAAAACATGACGGTACACAACAAATACATAGTTACTCATTCCCTTGTTGAGTGCAGCCTTGGACAGAACATCCATACCAGAATATCCAAACTGCAAGAAAACTACACCTATGAGTGGCTTCAGTCTGTTAAACAGTTTTTGTTGATAACAAGCCATGTTGTTTCAGCTTGGGACTAGCCTATTTCTTGAGGGACAAGAATAAGATAGCACACTGGTGCACCAAAGATGGCTTGTGTTTATATAGTGGGGGGTGGGGTGTACATGAATTGGTGGTGCATAGAAAATTTATAGTATAGTATAGTATAGTATACATTATATTAACACACTCAAATAGAGCTCTGTTATTTCACGTAACCAAGTGGGAGAGTCACAGTAATGAACGTACTTGATCCTCAAATTCTTTAAAATGTCGGTGTCTGCTTTCAATTATTACTATCTTTTTGCATAGTTGGAATGTTACTCATCATGGGGTACCTTTTATAATAATATCGTTCACTTGTTTCTTCTTTATTTTCTTCTTTCGTGATTCGTTTATTTTACATGATTTTCACTAATAAACTATGATTATGGAGTAGATTTTTGCGTAGACAAATTTTGTGTGTACTTTGTCAGAAGATGAGGAAGAAAAGTAGTGCCCCAGAAGATGATTTCCAATGAGGTGCTTGTTTACTTTTAGAGAATGATTTGGATCCATGATGGAGCTGATCTTGATTATGTGACAGCACCAATTGGACGTAAAATCCTGATCAATATCGTTTGGTTTGTTTATTTCCGATTTTCTGCAAATTCAGGAGGTGTACTTTGGTTCCTCTTGGGGAGTTAATGGAAGAGGATGAAACAATGTAAAGTTGTGGATAAAAAGGATCGTGAATTATTCAGATGCATTATTGAATACAAAACCAATGAGTCAATAGTCGAGAGCGACGTATGAAGCATGATTAGCACAGGCATAATAACCATATCCTCCGTTATTAGTTTTGCTTTCTTCTGTAATACGTTAAATTTTTGGTGACTTTGGTCTTAGGTCAAGATTTCAAACAATGGAAAGCACTCAGCTCCACTTTGTGGCTTGTGTACCTTTATGCCTTTTCAAGCACCTTGTTTCTTTCTGCTTTTAATATGTGCAGCCACTCACTGTTTATTTTATGCACAAGTGGACCTCTTTACCTTCACTCATTGTGTAAAAAAAATTACAGTATCTCTTTCACTATTACAGAATGCTTCAACTTCATTCTTTATCTGTGTGTAGTGCAGAACACAATGAAACACTTTTAGTTTTATTTAGTTACTACAATTAAAAAAAACTTAATATTGTTAATCGTGGATGATGTCGCCCTAACATGATGGTTATGTGTGTTTCTTTATGTTCTTGTGTTTGCATTATTGTTATGTTTAATTGCCCCTTACGTTTACAAACAAGATCATTAAGTTTTCATCGAAGCAAGAAAATATTTAAACAACAACCAATTTTAAAACAAAATAATTATTCATTGTATTGACGAATTTATAAACTAAAAATAATTGATATCTACTAAAATAGGTATATTATGAGTATGAGTAAAAAATTATAACTGATATGTGAATCAATCTCTAACGTTAGTTATTAACGACTAAAAGAATTAATATTTAAAGTAATCTCTAATTAATTATGACAATTTCTTTTGATATTCAAAATTTTGATAATTAAGATTAAAGATTAATTTAGTAATTAATTCATAATTCAATTATATTTTTTTATTTATAATAGAGACTATTTTAAATATTAAAAAGTTTTAATTTATAATAAATTAATTATTTATAATAGAAACTATCTTTAATTATTTTTCGTTATTAAAATTGTTTATTATTTAGATTTTTTTGTTTGTATAGAATGTGAGCATCCCCTCCCATTCTACTTGTCCCTCTTTCTTCTTCTTTTTGTGAAGATCATTGTGGTCAACACGATCGTGCTATCAAGGAGTACTACTATTAATCCATGATTTCTGAATAATTAAGCTTTTTAGGATGATTACGTTATCATGATGAGTGATATTAATTGTTGATGCACAAAGATATGTAGAGAGACGTACAATGTTTAAGAACTAAGTATTGGAATATATTGGATGAATCAATCCCCGATGCATCATGAATCTCATAAAACATACAGTACTAGCGAATGAAACAAAGCACAACACATGTTGACCCCACATCATTCATGATCAACTGTGTTAAGGTTTTTCAACAACGTGGAACAGAATCTCAGAATGGATTTTAAAGTAATTGTGTAGAGATTAAATAACATATGAAGAAACTAAAGAAAAGATTTAATGAGTAATTAAATCTTGTGACGGCTCTTGACACACCCATAATAACTGTCAATCACAGTTCAAAGTTCCTATTAACATGACAGAAGAAAAAGATCTAACGTAAGATGAAAATAATGATTCTATCAATTCACATTCCGAAGGAGATGGCTGTAAAAAAGGCATTGAAGTATGTATAGCAGATTTGTACAAACACTCGAAGACTCATTTTAACTTAATTGTTGGAGCCGTTATAGATTGTCCTTCCCTGTAGAATTAAAGTGTAGTATGGAAGTTTGTGAGAAATACCTAATGAGTATGGGTTCATAAGGGATGCCACAATAACATGAAATATTAGAATGCAGAATTTTAATAACTTTATATTTATTTAATTCTTTTAATAAAAGTAATAAATTTTATAAATCAATTTTTTTAAATAAATAATATTCATAATTTTATAATTTTTAATTTTGTAGAAGAAGCAGGTTAAAAATAAAAATGATATTGAACTCAAACACAAATGAGAGAGCTACTCTCAAATAGATTGAACACAAATAAACAAATTACTTTTGAATGAATTAAAAAAAATAGAAATGAGCAAGTTGATCAAAAGAAACAATCACGATATGTTATTCTTGTGGTGGTAAATTTAGAAATTTAAATCAACGCAGGCTATGCGAGTCAAATGTAGATTAATTCATTAGAGATGCCATGTGCACAATAGGTTGTGTGGAGCGGATCAATAAACTAAACGACTTAGCTTGTCTCACATTTGTTCTTGCAAACTAGGTTGTATGTCTATCTCGCATTATAATATCAATCATTGAATATTGAATTTCAAGACAAAAATATTATGAAAGTTACACCTTATTTGATTTAGCATTATAAATACTAGTGGAAATGCATGTGTAAGTAGGTTTTTTTTTTTTCTTATAACAATAAAAAAAAACTAACAAAAAATTAACATTATTTACAATTATAAAATTAATATAAATAACAAAAATACTAAATTATTATTATTTATAATTATTAAACAATAAAATAAATATAAATAATTTTTATAATTTTATAATTTTGTCTATCTATAACTTAAGTGTATATAAAAGAGATATTTTCTTATAACTGCTCACTATCAATTTTACTCTTTTAATAAAATATATTTTATCCTTTAAATTTTAAATTTTGTATCTACTTTCGTATTTATTTTTTAAGAATATATTTTATATAAATTTAATAACATCTTTTATTTTAGTAATAATATTGATAATTAATTTTTTATTTTTTATAATCATAAAATAAAAGTAGACACACATGTGGCGAAACACATATTTCTTCACTAGTTGTAGATAGTTTTTATTTATCCTAAAATTAATATTTTTATTATAAAATATTATTTTAAGTTAAAAAAGTAATTAAGTTTAAAAATTATTAAATTTGAAAAGTATTATTTACAAAGTAAAATTAATAATACAATTATTTTAGTTTTCAATAGTTACTTAAAGAATAAAATTAAAGATATACACACAAAAAATAATCATTTAACTCCGATTCACGATCTATATGATTTTGCCAAATGACAAGAATCACAAACCTCATTGTTGCTATAGCCTATATTAGAATTATATTATATTTACAAATGAAGTGTAAGATTTTGTCCCAAGTACACCATGTCAAAGATCCATATCTTTAATTTTATGTGAAGTGTGAAGGATGATAACCTAAATTGGATGATTGATTTAATAAGTTGTTGCCATAAACATTTCATAAAGTCCAATTTGAAGTGTAACATGACCAATCATCTTCAATGTACTTGCATCTTGTATCTACTAATTAATATTGACCTGAGAAAAAAAAAATTGATAGTTTAATTATTGATATCTTTTGCTTCTTCTTTTTTTCTATTTATCAACAATTATTCCCCCATCTTTTATTATATATTTCATTTTATTTTTAATAAATATAATTTTATTTTATATATTAACTTATTAAAAATATTACATTATTATCACCTATTAATATCACACATATTTAAAAAAATTGCATACACACACTTATCTTTTCGCGTGTATATACCCTAATATAACTTAGTGGCTTTCTCCACAAATCCTATGTCTTTATCAAAGAAATTGGATTATGTAGACTACATTATAATTTTTAACATTTTCACACATGTATTTTTATTCAAAATATCCAAATATTAATTCATAACAGAATATGTTAAGAACAGAATATGGAGCAACATTGAAAACATGAGAATTGATAAAAATAGTATTGGAGATGTGGGAAGAGGATGATAAGATTGGGATATTGGGATTCCCAAAGCATTCACTGTTGTTCAGTTCATGCGCTGGTCAATGAAAATTGGAATCTTACTCAACGCGGGTCCCTCAAATAATAACGGAATAAACTCCTCTTTTCTATGCCCCAATTTTATTTTCTCTTTAATCTTTTTAAACCATCACTTTATTCTTTAACTTTACAAATATGTCATTCACCTTCATTCTTTTGAGTACTCACTCCCAATTTTAATTTAAAATCAATTAAACTAAGATAACGTTTGATATAGGGAAAAAAAATACGGTAAACAGAATAAAAAAAATGCGTGAAAACATGTGAAAGTTAAATAGATGTTAAAATATTAATACAAGAAAAAATAGAGAAGAGACGATAAAAAATGAATGAAAAATAATATAACAGATTTTCAATTATCTCTGTTTTTTTTTTCTCTAATTTTTCACCAACCAAATGAATAAGACATGTTTTTTTTTTTTATAAATTTGTAATGTCCGATGTTAAAATGCCGACAATTTTTAATTTAATAATTAGATAGAGAAGGGGGTTCCAAATAAATAAATAAATAAAATCTTATACCTAGAACTACCGATTTAGAACGCACGTATACCTTTGGTCCTTTTTAATTGGAATTTTGACTTTATGGTGTCTTTTCTACTGATTTTAAGGACCAAAACACAAAAGATTGAAAAGGCATTAGCATAAATTGAAGGGTAATGAAAAACGGCATTGGTTAGATTCAAAACTTACGTGTTTTCAATTGAAATAAAGAAGAAAGGACAAAAAAAAAGAAAAAAAAAAGTATGTTTGATCTTTCTTTTAATATTAAATGTGATGAAAAAATGGTGTCGACCGAAAGCACGATCTGATTCTTATGAATTTCACATCCAAAACTGATACAATTTCTTCCTTTTGGTTTTAGTGTTGGTTTAAGATTCCAAATTTTGAACTCAAAATCAAACTTTAGCTCATTAATGCTTCTCTAAACTCTGCACGTAAGTTTATCACTTTATCCTATTTACGCAAAGTGCAGAAACAATATATGACCCATATGGTAAAGAATTTTGATAATCTAAATTATGAACATAAAGTTGTGTTCAGTGTTAAATGAACTCTAAATGAAACTTTCTGTTAATGTTAATTTGTTGAAATGCAAGTGTGAGTCTAAGTCTCACATCGAGTACAAATAAGAAAGTTAAACATCATATAAGGATGAAAACTCGTGGCTTAAAATGTTTTCGCTCGAGAGGGAAGTACCAGTAAGAAGATATTCACACTTGAGAGAGAGATTGTTGGAAATCCAAATGTGACTCTAAGAAAGAAAGAAGATTCGGTGATAGTGTCTCAAACAATCCATAATTGAGATGAGATTCTTTAATAGTTCCTCTTTCCTAAACACTAAATGTTCACATTTCTGTTTTGTATTTGATTTAATATAACGACTCGTAAATTATGCTTATGTGGTCCAGTGGGGTTATGTTTCAGGTGTTAAAAGCAAAATTGATTGATACAGCAAAGGAGATATGAGATCACTTATCTCGATTGTATACATAGTCTAATTTTTCCAAACAATATAAACTTGAGACATATATGCATGGACTGAAGTAAAATTACATGAGCATTCATGACTTTTATTTTACCATGACAACCATACGGGACCAACTTGTCTTGACTGAGCTTATAGAATTGAGGGTTTTTGTACCGTATATTACTTATAGGGTATAATGATCAACATTTGGTTAAATTTCTTATGGCCTTGCGTAATGATTTTGAAAGTTTGTGTGGTTCAATTTTTCATCATAGCATTCTGTCTTGTTGATGATGTTGTTAATGAATTATTAACAAAGGAAATTAGACTTCAAAAGTTTATTATTTCCCAGGCACAAGCCAACATAGTCTTGCAATCTCAAGACATAGCATCATCAAATATATCTTCTGACAAATGGATAGTTGATTCAGGTGTCACTAATCATATGTCATATCATTTTTCTTCTATTGTTTCCCAGCCGCAAGCTAACACAATCTTGCTCAAGGAACATCATCATCAAATATATCTTTTGACAAATGGATCATTGATTCAGGTATCACTAATCATATGTCACATCATTTACCTTTTTTGTTTCGTTATCACTTAAGTCATTCATGTCATTTGTAACGGCTAATAGTGATTCAGTTCCATTATCTGGTATTGGTACCCTCGTCTCATCTTGTCTTTGTTTCGTTTGTCTTTTTAATTGTGGCATTTTTGTTTTGGTCATGTTTATGCATCTTGTTTAAAATTTTTAGCATCCATTGAAGATTTGAATACTTTGGACAGTCATGACAACATTTTATCGTGTTCTCTTACTCTTTTTTATCTTGTACATTCTGATGTGGTGATGATGTTCTCCTATATCTACCAAATTAAGTTTTAGATATTTTAACAGAAATATTCACATTCAGGGTTTGATATTTTAACAAAAATGTTTCGTCATCATGTATAATTATTTTTTGAAATTTTATTTTTTATTTGGCTCTTGCTCGTAAGTTTTTGTACATAAAATCAGGAATTATTTTCTTTTTCTTTTTTTATCCAAATTTTCAAAAATATGGAATGAATTAAAAATCAATTGACAATTTGACAATTAAAACTAAAAAACTAATATTTTATCTCAAAACAAACGAATCATTAATGTCCAATTCAAAAAATTGTTTCTTCATAGAAAAAATACTTATTAAAAACAAAATTTAAAAATGAGATTTTAGATCTAAATTTTTCCATCGTAACTAAATTTTAAGTTAAAATAACTCTAATTCTGTTATTCAACATATTTTAATCACTAACGGTGTGTTCGTTTGAAAAGATTCAATAAATCAACTGATTTGGAGAGATGGGTATAAAATTGATTTTGTGTTCGATAAAGATGATTTGCGAATGATGACAGCAATGGATTTGCGGGATGATACCAAAATTCCATTATAGATTTGCGTACATTATTCAACATTTTACCTTTATATCCCTCTTTTTATAATAATAAAATTGATTCAAGTTCATGATTCATGATAAAAAAGATTCATGATAAAAAAGAAATTTAAATTTGTGGTGATGGAAAAACTGAGTTATATATATATATAATCTTTTTAAAATTTAATTGTATAAGTTTTGTTTACATTCATAAAAATTTAAATTTTTTTATTTTAAAATTTCATATAATTTTAATATTATTTTTAATTCGTATTTATTATTTATAATTATTTTTATAACATCAAATTACAAAATAATTCTCTTTTTTCATTAAGGGTATTTTGGTAATTTTCTAAATCTATCTATTTTTACAATTTATTTTATCTATCATATCAATTAAATCTTTCACTAACTTTCATCAAACTTATCTCCAAATTCACTCACTTTATCCTCTAAATTCACTCAAAAAAACACATAAATTCATCTATTCAAATCCACACAAATTCATCTTCACACTCTCCTCCAAACCCATACCCGAAAAGAACATACCCTAAATCTTAATCCCTATAAACTATAAAATAGGATAACTAATGTTTTTTTTTTAATGTGTTTTGTAAGTTAGATAATTTGGATATATACAAATTTATTTTAGGAATTTCTTAACTTGTTTCCATAATTCAAGAAAAAAAAACTTATAAGTTACTATTTTTTTATTTTTTTATGCTCACATTCATCAAAGTTTCACATCGAATAATATGAAAAAATATATAAAATATAAATTCTTTTTAAAAATAAAGAGTATATTCATGTATTGTCACCATAACTTAATAAATGTACTACAACTTAATAAATCTATTGGGTGTATCATGAAAAAGATTTATACTTTTTAACATAAAAATATTATGTTGAGTAATAATATTTTTATCGAATATATATGGGGACTTAATCCACCGAAATTGATTGTATATTTTATATTTTTATTTAAATTTTATACTCTTGTTTGTAGGTATATTAGTGATAGAATAATTGTTTTGCTATTGTATGATTACCAACTTAGTACTAGGTTCTAGCCAAAGAAGAAAGTGAAACAATTTATAATGTGCTCACCAGAATTAACATTTTGTATTACATCTTTGGTGAGAGGTTAGAACTAATGGTTCTGATATCACATGTAATAGAACACACAATTTTGTCTCCAATTCCTTGACTTTAGTATCGATTGTTATGTTAGGTGCGGATTCCTCAACTCCTCTGTTTGAAAATTCGATTACGTACTTTTAAATTTTACCATTAATATTAATAACCATGAAAATATATTAGAATAGTTATGGTAATATTCTGATATTTATAGATCAGATGTCTTCTTAGTTTGAGTATTTGGAACACTTTCACGTGATAGTATTTTAAGAAAAATTTATGGAAAATATACAATATTAATAAGGCTTAAGTCCACTACTTTCAAATTATTAATGTCATTTTTAACTAAAAATCTTAAAATAATAAATTTATAAGTCTTTTTCTTCTTTATATGATATTCTAACTGTACCGTATGACTTATTTACATCTCTAGTCAGACCATCGATCAGGCGGTCCAAAGATAAGTGGTCGAAGGCTGCCCGCTACAGGCAGACAATCTCTTGGGTTGTTGATATGACAATTTCTCCGGAGTGATTAAAGAGAGCTCACGACCCGAACGACCACCGTTGTTCATTCTAGTGGAATTTGGTCGTCATAACATAATTATGGAGACCTTTGACGGAATGCACGGCCTTCCGGTTAGGCGGCTGCACCAAAACTAAATCAGTCAATTAAAGTAATACAAATCAGTAATCAAGTTTACAAAGCAATTGAGTCATGATTAAGAAAACCTTAATCATAGCCCATGTCAAAAACTATAAATAAGAGTCCAAGGTAAGTTGGTAAGGACTTTTATTTCGCATTTATTACAACATTAATTGCACTCATCTAAACGGACTTTAACTGATTTAAACATTGGAACCTTATAGATAAGTATCTCGATCGTTTGGACAACCGAGCAGAAGAAGAGAAAAGCAGAACGAACGGTAGAAGCTACTACGAGAGAAAAATAGACAAATTTAGTGTTTGAGACGGTTGCTAGGTCCCTATACCGGAAAGACTAACTTTTCATTTTTATTAATTTAGATTTATACTTGTGTTTTCCATCCACGTATATGAAGACAAGTAGTTAAGTTGGAATCCCTTAACAGTGTATGAATAAACTTCCGAGTTGTATATGAGTAAAATGTATGTGTTGAACATCCAAAGACAGTAAGTGGCGTATACCTGAAATGTTTCTACTTTTGTTGTTGTGTTGATCGGTGCTTACTCATTTCCATGTTGATATGTTTGTAGCTTTAAAACCTAAGGATGATGGGACCAGACACAACACACATGAGATGTAGTCATTCACCTTCATTGTGGCAAACAAATAGTCAAATAATATCTAAGATTCCAAGTACCCAATTTTTGATTTGTCCCTTCACACAATTAATCTCCGCGAATCATTTATTTCCATGAAACCTTTTGGGTCCACTTCGGTATTTTGTTGCCAATCTACATCTTCCTTCGAAAAACCTTCTTTAAAACCATGTTTCAAATAACTTTTTCTCACTTCACTACTCATGGAAACATAAGAGAACAACAATGAACTAATTCCACAAGCTAGATCATGTTATGCGTTATGGTATTGTAAAAGTCAATTAGTCTCACATTGCTTAATTTCTAAATTTTATAAGGGTTTATATATGGTAATTTCGTAGGTAAAGAGCATGGTTGTTCTCCAATAGCGAGGTAGAGCCCTCGCAATGTGGTTTTACTTTGCATTTTGACCTATGCTTTTACCAAACATTGCCACGTGACCACATCCCTTCTCGGGACCCAGCAAGTGGTGAACACGTAGGTGTATTATTCAAAAGTATAGAATAAAATTTTTCTCTTTAATTAAAATTACTGCATTTTTTTTATTTTTGCAAATCAATCTATTAGCACTGTAATTTTCATTTTTCATGAAAAAATACATTGTCATACGATTAAAGGTCACGAATTTCACATTACTTGGTTTCGTTTCAAGTTTAGATTTTTTACTTATTTGTTTGGTGTTGTTATCGGTTGGGTATTAAAAATACATTACACCAATATTTTAAATATTTTTTTAATATATTTTTAAACGTTAAAATTAGTGATAATCAATATATTAAGAAAGTATAATAAAAAAATAGTAGTATAAAAAAAATTATTAAAGAATCTAAATTCGTTTCCAAATGGTTTCTTTTTAATTAAAAGCATGGAAATCTTTATAGTAACAACTTTTCAAAATTGAACTCTTTTTTTCTTCTTATATTTTCGCCAAATTTAACGAACTTTTTATTTATTCATTTATTTTATGCTTCAGGATGCATAATTATCTAAAAGGTGTGAATTGTTTTAAAATTTTAAATTTGCATGCGTTGAAGTAAGCAAAATAACTCAATTCCATCATCCACTACAATAAGAAACAAAGGAAGATGTTTCTAAGCTCACGACATTAAATTTAGTATTATTAATATTCTGAAATTTTGATGTGGTATTTCTTTGTAAAAATAGTTAAGTTTTTTTTTGGGGAATTTTTGTGTTTTCAGAATATCCTTTTTTATACTCATTTATTTACAAATAAGTGGTTATTAAATTAACGTGTAAGTTGAAATAACAAAGAATAGTGAGTTGTTTTACTTCCACAAATAAGATTATTAAAAATTGTAACTCGAAAATTGTGCAATGTTTAATGTGAATAATAAATAGTTATAGTGTTCATAAGGAAATATGAAAATAAAATAGATACTGATAGTGGGAAAATATACCTTATATTAACATTGGTTTATATAAGTTCATTAACAATATATGTAAACAATAAAATATTAACATTTTTTTGTTATTTTGTTGAAATTTTCTATACACGATAAAAAAATATAAATTTATATCATGTAACATACTAAGTAAAGTTGTTCCAACGAAAAAGGGAAATTTTCTCTTCAAGAAAAACATGTTCCAACAAATGTTGTTTTTCCTTATAAAGCTTCGAGCATCATCTCGTTTTCACTCCTTCAAAATGATCCTATCTTTATAGCCATGATTCTCCTTATTCATAGTGCATACTATGATTTTCCTTTTTCCCATTTTTTTATTTCAAATTTTATTAATTGTGAGAATATTATTATGTCGTTGATTTGTTGAAAGAGTTCAAGGTAGTAGGAATTAAAGTTTACCATAAAATTATAGTACTAAAAAGGAGTTAGGATAAAGGGTTGAATTAGAATATATTATGTGATTTCTTGCATCTGATCTGATTAATAATGTCTTTTATTTGTTTGTGATTTTATCGCTAAGAAAATAATGGATTCACTAATAATGGGCAAAATTTGTTAGTAATAGATTAATTCATCGTAAATTAAAATTATTAACGGTAAAATATTAGTTGATAAAATATTTGTTAATAAATTTTATCAATAGAAAATCTTTTCGATAATTATTGTCAGCTAAAATTAATAAGTTATTATGCATTAGTAAATATTTATTTATAATATCAACGAATTTTAGTTAAAGCTGTCAAAATGAGTTAGAATCCGCGAGTCAACCCAGCTCACTACGGGTTCGGACTGGGTTTGGTTGAAATTTTTTTACAAATTTCAATACGAGTTGATTTTTGACCCAGCTCATTTAGAATCCGGCTCATCCGGGTTGAACCCATGGTGAGCCGGGATTGACTCACCAACCCGCAGATAAAAGGGTTACACAAGTGTTTTTATTTTTCTTTATTAAGTTGGATTTTACATTTGAGTCATGTTAAGTTGTTTTTTTATCCAACAAATACATAATTTGTATTTTTTTTTATTTTGGTTTGTATTTGGATTGTATTAAAATTTATTTAGATTTTAATTAGAATTACAATTTAGTTTTGACTGAAAATAAATAAAAAATAATATTTTTTTAATTAAGTGAACCCGTTTGACCCGCCAACCCGTGGTGGGCTGGGCCGGGTTCGAATTTTTTTGCTTGCTAAAAAGTGAGTTGGATTGGATTGTCTCACTAAATCATCAACCCGTGGTGGGTCGAGTCGGTTTATCCGTTTTGACAGCTCTAATTTTAGCCCATGAATATCGTGATTTTGTTTTCATCTCTAATTAATTTATAATAGGTATTTTGTTAAATTTTGAGAAAAAAATGTACCCATTTTCTCAACGAATTTACTAATGAAATTACCCATCATTTTCAATATTTAATTACCAACGAGCTTATCAACAAATTCTAAAAGAATATATTATCGATAGATTTATCTATGAAATTTAAAGAAGAAATTAATTATCGAAAAATCAATACAATGAATTTTATTATGGTCAAAATACAAACCAGAAATTTTAATATCTATTTTTCCGATAAAGTTTTTTGACGAATTTTAATGGATAATTAAAATTATAAATTATCAGCAACTTTTTTACGTAACCATTTCTCATAAAAAAAATTGTTAATAAATAAAAGTTTTAGTTTACCGATCAATACATTACTTGCTAATATTTTATCCATAATTAAAATTCTAAAATTTATTAATAAAATATATTAGTAAATTAAGTTTTATTAATGTCAGAAAATAATACATTTTTTAAATTATATATAGAAAATTTTTAAATAATAATCAATTTTAATTATAAAAAATAATTAATTATTATGATGATTAATTTATATATCAATTTATAAATTAAAAGTTATTAACTAAAATATTTTAAAAAAATTATAATTAGTCTCTAAATTGGTAATTAAAATAAGTTATATTATAAATTATTATTTAAATTAATCACTAACATAGTTAATTAATAAATTTTGACAATCAAAATAATTAGTCTTTAAATTGATATCTAATTAAAAAATTATTTTTTAAACATTATTTAGAATTTTTCTTATAATGATATTTAATGCGAAAATTTCAAAATAGAATAATAGGTTGAATTTAAATGAAAGGTCCGGATTCAAGAAAATAACACTATTGTGATTTTTCTTTTTCGTTTTGCATCTTTCGCATCTTTCGGCAATGTGCAATTGCTTTTTTACTTAGTTCCTGCACGGACACATACTCTGTGTCTTTCAGTATGAAAGTTATCTTTTAAGAAAATAATAGTTTCAAACTAAAACAACCACCTTGCACCCATTATATTATAATAATATGTATGAATTGTTGATGAACCAGATTCTCATTTGGTTATGTGTGTAAATTTAATTGTTTATATATTATTAATTCTTATTTTTCACATTGTCTTTCTTAGGGTACGTAATACCTGATTATTACATTAAAAATATAATATATAAGTAAACGAAGAATTACTTTTTTAAACTATAAATAAATTTATAACTAAACCATTTTTTAATTCATATAAATTTCATCTAGAAATATAAATTCCCTATATTCTTTCTATAATTTTCAACTAATTACTTATTTGTTATATAACTAATTAATTTTTCATTTAACATAAACTCAAAATTTCTATAAATGTAAATTATATACGTTCTTTCTATAAAAATCGATTGACTAGTAATACTCTTACAAATACATTATATAACTGGGGAAGTGACAATGAGTAAATCAATATATAATCATAATTTTAATTTGTGTAAGTTGTATTTTTTCCATGATAAATTCTATATACTTTTTTTCTTTTCATAGAATTTGGGGAAATTATAAATTATGGTTGTTTTAATCAATAGAAGAATAATATATGAATGATGTGATAATGCTGATAAAAAATATTAATGATATGATAATGTTGAGAGACGGTGGTTATGTTTATATATATATATATATATATATATATATATATATATATATATATATATATATATATATATATATCATATTTACAATTATAATAGTTTAAATTTTGTCATGAGATGTTTTTAATTGATGAGATTTTTAAAATGAAACTATGTCGAAATTCAATTCAAAGGTATAAAAGAAAGTAGCTTAAAAGGGAGTCGTGAGTAGAAGAAATAAATGTTAAGAATGTATATAATGGAGAAAATGAAAATTATGGAATCCGAGTGTAAGAGATACACTAGAACAAGTAATCAGATATAGTTGAATATAGTCTATCCACTCAACCCAATCCAAAGGTTTGTTGACACAAGCAAAGGTACAGTGAAAGAACATAAATATGTCATTTAATAAGACTGAGTAGAGTATGCATGAAAAGGAGTAGGATCTTAAAGACACTCATTCAAGAACATTTATTACACACACACCAGTATGATACTACTGACTTATACCTAGGAATGTTTATTGCATGTATCCAACCCCATGATTACAAGGTCTTACGTGAAAAGGTTGTTTTTTCCTTGGTATTATGTTTATTTTCTTTGGGATGAACTGTTAAAATATTGATTTGAACATCAGGTGTGATATTTGATGGGGTGATGATTTGCATTATCATTGACTGAATATGTAAAGAGAGAGAGATGAGTGTGTATGTCCCTGGCTTCGCATCCAAATCATAAAAAGTATTGTTCGTGCGATTGCGATCGATGTGATGGCAGGTTCACGCGGTTTATCCAATCCAATCCAACTTTTCTCCATGCATAATCCTTCTTCTTTCTAATACCATAACGACTCAATGTTTTCATGCATGTCTTTGTCTTCAATCGGATTGGATGTGCTTTAAGGATGTGTTGTGTTGTGTTGTGTCCACCATCAACTCTATTTCTATGTTAGTGAAAGAGAAAACAACTATATTGCCCCATCGCATATCCGAATCATCACAATCAAAATAAAGAAAAGACGTCTTCCCAACATTTCTATAACGGAAAGTGGAGCATGCACAAACCTTTCTATTTCTATTATACAAAAGATACACCCCATCCTCAGAGACTAGAGAATCAAAAATATTATACTCCAAAATAATATTATAGTGATTTCATTGGACAGGAAATGGAGTAAGTTATTAAAAAATTATATGTATGTGTTAAAATATTTTAAATAATTACTTAATCGTTGATCGTTTATATTATTAGTTTCCATTTTTAGAATGTCTATTACATGTTTTTATTTATAGACCGTGTATTTTTTTAATGGTGCGATTATGATGGAAAAGACATGTTAGGTTCGATAATGCGGTGGTATTTAACGTGATTTGAAGTGAAAGTATTTTATTTATTTATTTATTTATTTTATATACATTTTGAGTAAGTATAGACGAATAATGTCTGTTTGATACTGTAAATAAAAATTTAGAAATACAAATTGTTTTATTACTATGATTTGATATCTTAGTTCGTATAAATCTCCAACCTTCTAATAATATACCATCTCTCCCATGTTTCAAAAATATAATTTAGAAGTAATTTTTAACTATTTCGTATCAGGAATGATATTTTAAAAATGATAACTATTTTTGGAAACCGTTATTAATTCATTGGTATGGTTGTTAGATAATTAGAATTAGTTAAAATCCAGTGTTCTTGAGTACCTAATTAACAAAACCTCATCAACTGCGCTTAAACCCTATCCATCCACTTTCCTCAATAAAGAATGTTTTATGGGTCTTACGATAGAAGATCATGAGAAAAATGTAACATTAATAAGACATGAACTCAATTTATACATAAATGATTGACATCACTCTTAATCCCAAAATTTTAAAACGATGAATTTATAAGTCTTCATCTTTATTTGGTACATTCAATATAGGACTACGCTTCACACTGGCTCCCATATTATAAATGTGAAAGTATATGTGAGAAATTGAAATTTAAGGGGTGCAGGAAGCAAAGCCCATTCCATGAATTCTCTGAAGATGGGATTCTAGACTCTATGATGTAACACACACCCAAAGATATTTGCACTAAAGTCCACATCTAGCTCTTTGGTCACATCATGGCCATCACAATTTGAATTGCATTTTATCTAACACAATAAGGACTCAACTTGAATATGTTGGAGCTTTTTAGGGTGACACTCCACTAACAAAGCTTTAATCCAACCAAATTCCCAATCAAACTAAACGTGTTGGCTAAAGATACATTACCTAAAAACTTGACATTGTTCCTAACCAAACAGGAATTGAAACATTCTTATATTTCTTATCATTGTGACCATAGCAAATGGTCCAAAAAAAAAAAACAGGGGTTATGACAGACTCCAACAAAAGATTTTAATATACAACCATCTTACACATCATAACTTGTGAGATGGTTAAGGATCACCATGACAAATTTCACAACTGAACTTAGTTAAGTTTTTGTTATGATGCATCGACGTGAAAATTGAAGTATTGCAAAAAGAGTTTTTATATTACACTTATATATTTTTCTGCCATAACCAACCCCTTCTTCTCCATCCCATATCTTCTCTTTATGAAATCCATCTCTTTTCCTCTCCCATAACCCCCACATCACAAACTTCACTATCAGTAACATGAAAGGGGGTTGATGGTGGCAGCTTGTGGACGTTGGTAATTGGTGGTCCAAGTCCATAGTGTCCATTAATTGAGTGGTACTTGGAGATAGTAACGGATAATGATCCATCTCTAATTTTTTTTTTCTTTTTCTCTATGATTAACTTTTTATTTATATATCTCTGCATCTGTCTCAATGTTTTATCAAAATACAAATAGTCAATTGAGTTTGAGATTGTTTTTAACACAAGTAGACCATGTTAACGATTATTAGTTCATTATATTTTATTTGTTAATTTATTAAAGTGATATAATTAATTTAAATTTATATATGATTAAGGATACATATGTTATGGAAGATTATCTGTAGAGATAATAAGTAATAGATAAAGGTTATACGGAGAGGTTATGGTTTTCATATGTAAACAGATACATATATTATTGTTTCCTTTTCTTCGTCAAAAGATAAATACATTTAATTTACATTATTCTCGATTATCAATTTAGGTACACTTTCGCATACTATTATTTAAAAGGACTGGGGATTGTTTATGAAAGAGTTTGATTGGTTATTGAATATTAACCTGATTTTGGTGCATAGTCTTCTAACACAATACATCCTATAAATATTTATTTATTGAGATATTTTTAGATTTAATTTTTAATTTTATTTTTTTTAAATATTATTTTAAACAAAATGTTAATTTGGTAGCTTCCACCCTCATTATCTTTATATTGATAATACAAAATCTTAATTTACTTTTTTTCTTTAAGTTTACTTATTATATTTTTTTAATATTTCATTCTAAGAGTTGTTTGTGTGTAAGAGTCTTAATGGACTTTACTGTAATAATATTTAATATTTCATTTACATTTTAACCTTTTAAAACTTACAAAAATATTTTATTATTATATTTAAACATTATTTTAATTCTAGTACAAAATATTATATAATTAATTAATACAACTATAATTTAATTTATAAGTGTTTTTTTTCATAATATTTAATTAATATTTATGTTTTCTAAATTTTATATTTAATTTTAATTTTATTCTTCACTATTGGTTTTATAAAAAAATTATTTATTATTTCTTATTTTAAAATATTTTTGTTTTTCCAAACTTATTAAGAGAAAAGTTATTTTTTAAATAAAAATGATTTTTTATAACTTACCGTATTGGTTAAATAGTTTGTTTTTTTCATTATAAATAATTTTTTGATTTCATCCAAATTCTTAAATAATTTTCATTATAATAATAGTTTTTAATTTCTTAAAAAAATATCAATACAACTTATTTTCATAAAATTCCGAGAAGATTATTACAATATGAGACTAACATATATGATGTTAGTTAATTAGTTCATTATGCTTTATTAATAAGTCAACCTTATTTAATTATAAAACATTATGTTATTTATGTAAATGTCCTTTTTCTAATATCGTTACTATTAATTGGACTAGAAAATATATTGACTTAATTTAAAAAAAAATAGTTTAAATATGTTTTTGGTCCTTCAAGTTTAAGTAAAATTTGAAATTAGTCCATTTTCAAATTTTTTAACCAATTTAGTCTTTCATCTTTAGAGATGTGTGAATTTAGTTTTTTTAACTAGTTTTTGTTAAGTGTATATGATGTTTCAAGCGCATTTCATGATAATATTTGAATTGTTTACATCATTTGACCTATTTTTGTTTTAATACTAATTCAAATACTATCATAAAACGTGTTTGAAACGTTAAATAAACTTAACAAAATTTGATTAAAAGAATTAAATCTGTATATTTCTAAAAATAAATAACTAAATTGATTAAAATTTTTGATGAGTAACTAATAAAAAAAACTATTTAACCTTTATTATTATAATAAAAAAATAACATATTTTGATATATCCATACAAATTGGAATGCCTGTGTTTAGGAGAAGAAATTAAATGCATCCCACATGATGGTGACTATCTTCTCTGCCCCAGACCAATAAAAAGGAATATCTTTGTTTCTTTTGGCATCAAACTAAACGTCAATGTAACAGAATATCTTAGCTGCAGCGTGACCGTCAAAACGCCGTCACTCTTAACAAGGGGTCCCTGTCCTTTTCTCTAAGTTACCCAATCACAGAATGACACGTAAAAGGTAGAGAGGCCTTTATTCCCCCAACGTCATCATTCAACGTATGATTTTGTTTTGATAAATACTTTCGACTTTCTTTACGACAGAATAAAATATATTTATTTATATTTCCAAAAGGATACATTAAGCCCAAACACAGTAAATAGACATCACCTAATAGGCCATTATATAATTCCTAAAATGATGTGGGTAAATAAATAAAAAAAAATAATAGTGTAAGTTAAAATTAGTCAATTTTGATATCATTATTTAATAGGTGACTATAATGAATTTGAATAAATTCCTCTTAAAATTATTTATACTATTGAATACAGGATTTTTTTTTTAATCCTCCCTAATATCATTTATTGTAACTGTATCTTTTAATAGAAGAAGATAAATCTTTTAACTATCATCTATTGTGATTTTTAATTAAATAGTCTTAATTTTAACGAATAAAAATATTATTTTTTGTGATAAAATACTTTAACTGTAATCGCTTAACTTTTCCGCTTAAAATATCTAACGTATATCTTTCTAAATTTGAATCATTATTATAATTATATTTTTCCTAAACTGGATTATTTAGATTAAAAAATGTAGATATATATACATGCACACTGATGAGTTTTTGCTGGTGATCATTATTTAAATAATTAAAAAAATATTATTATTTTATTTAATTTTAAATTTATTCTTTTCAATTTTTAAATAGACTCAAAATAGTTTATTAGTGCAATCTAGAATTCGGTCGTATTCCAGTGGAGTAGTCCATTCTACTAAACCGAATGAAGACAACAAGGATTAGTTGAGTCTATCAGTAGTTTTATTTTCTAAATAATAATATGTAAATTTAATTATAAATAGTTTATAATTTTTCTTAACCTTGTCAACCAAACATGTCTTGCCTTGAAAAAGGTAAAATAATAGTTACATAAATTTTGGAAAAGGGAGTGAAATAATGTCATAGCATTTTTATTTATTTATTTGTTCTGCCGCAAGCTCAGCAAGAATGGCTTAGAATTTTCTTACCTTAATTGAATTTCAGTTTTCTTATTTTTCTTACATTTGTGTGCTCCTTTCCTTTGCACAGAAGAATATCAAGCACCGTCCAAAGGTTTTCCCTGTCATCTCTTCTCTTTTCTCTTCTGCTCTTTGCGCACAGACATGCATAAGCATTAACTTATCTTACACGCTCTATTTTCCTTTTCGAGATCTGTGCTCAATCCTTCACTTCTTTACCTTGCTTCTGCAGACGAGCTTTCCCTTGCGCAGGTGAGGTGAGTTTCTCTCTTCGCTGCTTTCACTTCACACTCACACGGTGCTGTTTCGCTTGCGATTATGGAACTGGCTACGCCGGATTTGTTCTGGTTTCGATCGTGTCCCCGATCACTAACTTTCAGTGTTTGCGACGTTTTTAACAAACTATTCGCAACCATATGAGGTGGCGTGTGATGGTTTTCAAAACTCCGTTCTGTAAAGAGTGGATTATGGATTCGAATTGATTAGATCTGTGGTGGTCATTTTCGTATTCTTTTTTTGACGGTTTCTTTCTGTTTTCTGTTTGCCTTTTGTGCGCTTTGGACAATGGAAAACATGTCCTGGTTTGATTTCAAAACCAAATTATTCGATTCCATGATTCATCTATTAAAATTTTATATATGATTAAGAAGTGTGGGTGATAGTCTTTGGAGCTGAATGACAGATTTATTTTCTTTACCGTTTCAGAATTGCCACCTGTGATGGTTGAAACCGACATGGATACCCAAACTGTAAGTAATATCTTTTGCTTTCGTTCTTATTTTATTAGATTGGAAAAATAAGCAAGGGACATCTGTTAATGTTTAATTAATTTATACATATATGGTGTGATTATATTTTCGTGATGTCAATATAATATTAATTTTTAGTAACGTGCTTTTTGGTAATCTCAGAAAGGTTCAATTGTAAGCATTTCTTTTTTTATCTTTTAAGTGTCTGTAGTATATAGTTGCGATTTAGACAATATGTTATGCCAAGCCGCCGGAGATTGCGCCTGGTGAGGAAAATAAATTGAGAAATAATTTCCTATTTAGTCACTGATATTTGGAAAAACTTTTGTATTGGTGATTATTACTATTTTCAGACTGCAAACGTGGTTTCGTCAAAGGAGACTCCAAAGAGTGATCCCATCTCTCATCAGTCCTCACATCCTCCTCTTAATGAAAGGATTATTTCATCCATGACAAGGAGATCTGTTGCTGCTCACCCGTGGCATGACCTTGAGATTGGTAAGCAACTAAGCATTAAAAAATTGGTGAAAATGGTGATTTGTTATGTTTATTACAATCCAATTAGTTTAGACCCCAATCAACATCAATCATTATATTCAAGAATAAGAAAACAATACAAGTGGGGGACTAGTGGAGCCAAACGACGAAAAATTTATGAGAATATAAAAGGAGGCAAATTAAGTTTTTTATTAAAAAAAAAAATCAGCACTAACAAAGGAGGATTACCATCTCACCAGTAATAATAAAAAAACGTTTACTACAGTAGTAGAATCACTCTCAATCCAAAGGTTAAACCAATATTTCCTATGAACAATCTCAATAGCATGCATCACTCCTAGTAATTCAGCTTCAAGAGAATGATGATGGATAATAAAATTTGAAAAAGAGCCCATATCCTTAGCCCTGTGATCTTGAAAATTTCTCTCCACACTGATGTAGGAGAGTTAATAGCTGATCGATCTAAGTTACACTTTATCAATAACAAGGTGGAGGTAACCAATTTATTTAAGGGATCTTTGGAGCTTTTGTAGGATGACAATCAACAACAAATGCTTTTAAAATGACAAACTCCTTGATAATAGAATGCATACGGTCGGAGCAACGATTTGCAGCAACATTAACATATGCATAGGTCAAGAGATATGGATGAATGCAGCCATCAAAACCACTTTAACATTCTCACTCCATTGTTTATGTAAAATACCGAAAATAGAATCAAGAGATGAGGGGTTAATTGCTACTCCTGTCAAACTAGGTAGTCGATTCCAAAACCTGGCGGCAAAAGGGCAGAGAAAAACCAATGCTCCATAGTGTCATCATGTTGCAAGCAATGGCTGGACATAAAAACTAAAGTACCGACGCTGCTATGCATAACCTCACCAATAGGAACCTTGTTATGATCAGTTTCCATACTAAAGCATATATCCTTCGACCAGCTATAAACCGAACCAATTTGGAAAGGAATATGCATCCTTGGAAGTAAAAAATCCATTAGAGTGTGTTCCCACTTGAGAGAATCCTGAACATATCTATCTTTGGTATTATAATTTTAGATACCTACCCGACAATGTCCCTATGGCTGTCTTCTTAGTTCTTCTATTGCATTGAGTTGTTCTTCGTCGTTTTTTCTTCCTTAATTGGTTTCCAAGCTAACTCTGTTTTCTTTCACAATGCAGGACCTGGCGCTCCAACGATCTTCAATTGTGTAAGAATGACAAAATAGTGAAGTAAACATTACATTTTAGAGTCTAGGGCCCATGTAGTTCACATATACCTAGATGAGTAAATTTCTTTAGAAAAGGTTTTAAAGGTCAGAACCAAGGAACTTGTTGGATAACCAAGGTTTTCTGATGAGTTTAATATGGTCAAATAACAAGAAAAAATGTCCTCGGCTCTGTTTTCATTTATTCTTTCTTGCTTCTTTTTTCCTCAAATGCTATCGAAATGGTAGGTGTAGACTTTGTTGTTTAAGTTGTAGATAATGAAACAAAATTTGACCCCTTCAACTTCTGATACTACCCTGGTAATATAAATTTACATGTTATTTGTTAAGTTGTGAAGTTGTAATATTGTTATATTTCCAAAGGACAGAAAATTAAGATCTTTTTCTAAGTTTATATTTGATTCAATTTTGTAATGTAACTTGACTGAATATCGCAGGTGATTGAGATAGGGAAAGGAAGCAAGGTGAAATACGAACTGGATAAAAAATCGGGACTTATCAAGGTTGTAACTTGTAATAGTTGCTCAGTTATTTTTGCTTCTGCAGTTACTTAGTCAAGTTGCTAAACACTAATCTATGCACAGATCGATCGCGTGCTTTACTCATCAGTTGTGTATCCTCACAACTATGGTTTTATCCCACGTACTATTTGTGAGGACAGTGATCCCCTGGATGTCTTGATCATCATGCAGGTATTTATATATCCATTCATATTATCAACATTTCCTTGAAAATCAGCGGCATCGTGTATCTCTTCTTGGCAACAATCGAACTTCATTGACACATACATCCCTTCGATTTTATACGTCTCATTTTCTTGATGAAGTAATCTCTATTAATGTTCAAATCCATTTTAAGCACGACCTTAAACTTATTTTACTATGTTATGCACTGGTGGTTCAAATTTGATGCTAAACTTCCCACGTACTTGGGCAGGAGCCTGTTCTTCCTGGCTGCTTTCTTCGGGCCAAAGCAATTGGTCTCATGCCCATGATTGATCAGGTTTAGTATATTAATCATTAAATTTACCACACGCCAATAACTCGTCTTTTATTATTGAATATTTAGTATCCACTAATTGTGCTGATTTAAAGGGGGAGAAAGATGATAAGATAATCGCTGTCTGTGCTGATGATCCTGAGTATCGTCATTACAATGATATCAAGGAGCTTCCTCCACATCGTTTAGCTGAAATTCGTCGCTTCTTTGAAGACTGTATCCTTCCGAAATTTCGAATTCTGTCGCCTGATTCTCAATTTTTCTATTTGTTATGGTCTATAGAAATAATGAAATCATAGTGCAGCATGTAATGAATGCTATACATTTTCCTTCATAAAGGATTATAGACAAGAAGAATGAAAACAAGGAAGTTGCTGTAAACGACTTTTTGCCTGCCTCAGCTGCTTTTGAAGCGATTAAGAGATCCATGTAAGCAACACTCGTCTTTACTATTTTACTTCAACCATTACCGGTCTGGAAACTCAAGTGGTCCAAAGGTTTTGGATTAAGTTATTCAGTACACCATGTTCTATTTTCTTTGAAATGGCTTTTTAAATTTAGATACTGTCTTTCAAATTCCCCAACATTTTAGTTATTATATTTATCTTATCGGCATATGCAATCCGACCACAGTATTAGTTTCTTATAAAACTTCTCTTTGTTGAGAAGGAGCTTGTATGCGGACTACATAGTAGAAAGCTTGAGGCGGTAGCCGTTGATGAACGATTCACGTCAAGGATTTTGAATGGCGGAACAATTGATGATATTTGCTTGGAAAAAGGCTGCATTATGAATATTATGTTGGAATAAAAAGAAAACATTTTACTTTGGACAGGTGTTCCTTCCTCTTAGCACATGCGTTTTTTACATGTGCTTCATTTCAAATATGTTTCCCTGCAATTCAGTCACACGTGTATCTGCCTCTCAGCATATGCATAATCTTTTCGTGTTCAATTTCGAATGTTTTATCCGTGTATAAATTTGTATTCCCTCTTCTAGTACTAGAACAGGTTCAAGGTGTTTTAATCTTTATTGGTTTTGTTAGGATGTTAAGAAAAAAAAAAAAATATATATATATATATATATATAT
>Ga0209589_1001649_pt1 | contig 37342 bp, 17 predicted proteins | sample CowpeawhiteBW_FD_187525 | JGI IMG/M metagenome (GOLD analysis project Ga0209589, IMG submission 187525) | Root nodule microbial communities of legume samples collected from California USA - Cow pea white BW (SPAdes) (version 2) | ecosystem: Host-associated > Plants > Roots > Nodule | place: USA...
TTTTTTTTAAATTTTTTTTTGAACGTGTCAAAATCAATGATTTATATTCAATTTGATTCATATATTTGTTATATTTGTTCAATTTAATCTCAACTTTTGTTGACATGAACCATTTTAGTCCCTTTCCAAATTGAAATCCAATTTAATTTTTATATTAAAATTCACATTTTTTATTAAATATTTTTATATAATATATTAAAATTCACATCATTATAACTTTGATATAAAAATTAAATTTGGTCATATCTCCGATAGGGACAAAATTGGTCAATTTTAAATAAAATTGAGACTAAAATTGAACAAAAATAACATATATAGAGACCAAATTGAATATAAAACATTGACTTCGACATGTGGCACGCTACTGGTTGACATGTGGATATTTAAAAAAATAAAAAATAAATAAAAATAAATAAAAATAAATAAAAATAAATAAAAAATAAAAATAAATTTAAAAAAATTACGAAATGATACGTGACAGTCACTATTTATGACTATTAATGATATAAATGGTGTTAGCAAGGACTCAATTAAACAAAATTAACGAAAATAAACAAAATTGTAAAAAATTAAAATCTATTTCAATACAAAACCAAAATTAAAACTGATTTGATAAAACTTCTGGAATAAAATCGTATTTAAATCTTTTTTAAACAAGACAAACAATATTATGAGAGGCCCGATTGTCACGCTCAATCATAAATTAGATGACACCTTTCTTTTTCCATATTTGACTTCTTTATTCTTTTGCCACATTAGTCTTTCTTTCTCCTATTTATTGCCAAGTGTTCAACCAAGTAATTAGTTATTTTTTCATCTTTTGTTTAATAGAACCATTTCTTTTTCTAGGATGATCACTCGGACTAATCTATAGTATGTTGTAAGTGGGACCAAAATTTAAATATTTATTAAAATTCATATAAAATATTTGGAATTTTTAAATAAATAAAAACATATAAGAAAGAATGTAGTAGACACTAAATAATATATATATATATATATATATATATATATATATATAAAAGATAAATACTTGTTTTGTAATATTTTTTTTATCTAATATGGTTTATGCGTATATAGTATTATAACAGTATTATAACATGTATTTAGAGATTTCAAGATAAGTTCTAACCTATGAGTTAATTCGACTCACAATAGGTTCAAGTCGAATTGGATTGAAAAAAAAATTAATATTTTTTAAAGTGGGTTAAACTAAATTCGACTCACTTAACCGATGAGTTAAACATATTCAAGTCGGGTTGAATGTGAATTTACTCACTTAACCAACCAACATTTTTTTATAATTTTTTTGTTATAATTATTTAGTATTTCTAATTATATAGGTTCACAATTTTATATTTTTAAATACTATAATATTATTTAATAATATTTGAATAGTTTGATATTTAATTAATTTGTTTGTCATAGTATATATGTTGATACTTTAATCTTTAACTATTATCTTTATAATAATATTTCGATAATTAGATGAACACTTTAATTTTATTATTATAAAAAAATGAATTAAGTTAATTCAATCTCAATATAATACAATAAATATATAAAATAAATAACAAAGAAAAAATATTTATAAATGAGTCAACTCACTAATTTACCCATTAAAAGTATGTCGAACCGAATTGTGAAATTTATGACTAACAAAAAGATAAGCAAAATTAAACTACTTTTTTCTAATTTAACTCCGTAATAAACCAATTCGTGTGAACCTAATTTACTTACTTTCACACCCTTTTATATATATATATATAAATATATATATATATATATATATATATATATCATTCATCTTTTGGAAAATAAATAACATTTTCTAAATTTCTTGAATGCATCAATTGATATATTAATATTGGTTGTGTCTGCATGAGTTGTCCCTAAAGCTTTTAACTTTATTGTTGAAATATGTCACAGTGGGCCTCCCCTCTCATTATGAGTATTCAGACTCGGTTAAGCCTAATTGGACCTCACTATTTTCATTTTCTTTTTTATGTATATGCTATGCTTATATAAATTGTTTTTTTTTTCCTGATTGATATATTGTATAAATTAAATTAACTAATGAAATCCAGCATATTCTGTTTATAATGATTATCTTACCGACGAATTTATATCCATCATTAAATCATAATTATTCACGAATTTTACTATTATTAATAGATTATGACATCGATTATATTTTTTGTAGTGGTAGAAAAATTGTGTATTATATATTTAAATCATTCTCTTCCGCGTATTAGCTAATAAGTCATTTGGCCTCTCAATGTTTGATAGCAAATTTAATTTCTCATTTCTCATTTATTACAAACAAATGAGTTCTTCCATCACTCCTCCATCTACACTTCTGATATTTTTATTTTCAACAATGGTTCAATTATTTAAACCTTCTTTAACACTTAAAATATAATTTTATCTAAAAAAATATTAATTTTTCATTTGTATACCAAATCATGTAATCTTTAGTTATGACTATCAAAATGGACGAGTTCAATATAACTTAACTTACTAATTCAACTCATTTCAACCTTGAAAGAGATTAATTTGATGTTACTCACTTAAAAATACTGGCTCATTTTATTACATGTCAGTGGATTAAAGAGAAGTACTCATCTAAATTTTAAAATAACTATTTTTTAATAATAAGCTTTTTTAAATATTTTTGTATTTACCAAAATATAGTGTATGAAAAAACAATATTTTATAATTAAATAAAGATTTCACATAGTCCATGATGCATGACGAGTTTAAAAAATTCAAAATGTCACATAATTCATAATTCATCTATCAATTCTCATACCTATTTATGTGTAGAGTCTTTCTGTCTCTGTTTTTTGTTGTGTATTTTGGAGTAGCATGTGCATCTATCAATTATTGTTTTAGTCTCATGTGCATCTTTTTTAGGATCTTTTTAATCTTTGATAGATCTCTAATTATTAGTTGTCATCTTTTGTAAAGTTTCGATGTCAAGCTTTTATATTCTTTTGTAATTTTTATTGATTTTTTTTAAAAAGGTTAGAGCACAATTCTTTAATTTATTCGTTCTTTACTTATAAAAAATTAAAATTTAATATTTTTAAAATATTTTTGAATAAAGTCAATAATGAATTAATAAAATGAATATATTTTTTTGGAGGATAAATTGGTTTTTATTTTCAATTCCATCTATTAAAAAATCTAAATTGCAAAGAGTGTGGATGACCAACTCATCTGAAGTTGTTTTAACTGCTGTATGTAAAAATGTTATCCATGGTTTAAAAGTGATGAAAAATAAAGAAAAGGTATTTTTAAAAATAAAAACTTGATTCGAAAAAGAATCGAAAAAGAATCAAAAGTCTTGCACCCGTGATCTGGTTTTTCTGTGTGCCGCACACAGGGTTTTTATCTATCTATCTTATACACAGTTTTTCTTTTTGTTTTATTCTTCAAGCGGTTCTTCATTTCTTCAGAATTAATAACCTGACACACAAAGTGGTCCTTCTATTTATTTTTTTCCCTAATGCTTTATTTGTATTTATTTACCATAACAACATTTTGCACACAGAACAATGTTATCACTACTTGTGGGCTCCACAAATCTGTTTACTCAAAAAAAAAAAAAATACTAATTATGAATTATCGTATAGATTGTTCTCCACGTGTCCAGAAACTAGGAAACTAAAATTTTTACCATTATAATTTAGAATATTCTCTTATATGTTAATTTGATTTAAGGATAAACCGAGAAAGCTAAATTTGGAGAATTTATAATTTATCTGCGTAAACTCTTTGACCATCAAGTATTAGTAAGACAAAGTAGTGAAGTGAAGAGAGAAGAAATAGAGTGAAAAATTAATATTTTAATAATTTATAATATGATAATGAATTAGAGTTGAATAACTTTTAAATGAGTTTACTGAAAAATGTACTTTGAGATAATTATTTGTTTTAAAAAACAGTTTTTACATAAAAAATCATTTTGAAATTGGAAAAAGGAACTGCTAAAAATATCATAAATTACAAATCTTCACACCAACACGGCTTTTCAACTTGGTATATAAGTTTTGATAATTTAATAATTATATTTATTTTTCTTGAAAATAATTTTAAACTAAGTCATGTAAATAAAATAAAATATTGCAATGTATGACATTTTCACTAATATTAATCATTAGAACAATTATAACGCATTTGGACATATGATTTTCTCTTAGTTAATTGAAATTTATTCATCCCTTATATTATGAATGCGAATAAGAATGTAGCTTTTCAAAAGTTATTATGAGTTGTTTATTATTATAAATGATATTGAATAAATAAACATTTGAAGTCACTATTAGGCCAATAAACATGCTTATTTGTAAATGATAAAAGAAAGATATATCTTAATCGTAGTTGAAAATGTTGGAATAGCAAAATAAAGATGTTAAGTAAAATAATCATCGTCAATTAGTAGATGAGGGATTAAAAAATGTTTCACTTTTTTACTTACTCTCTCATGCAATGTTTTGCATTTCTCTTTCTTCCATGTTGGTGTGGTTGTAGCACCACCATTGCTTCACTTCATGCAACATCTTAATCTCAACATCAAACAAAACCAAATTAGTGCATTGAATAAGATAATTATAGAAAAAATATACTAAACAATATATTCAAACAATAAATGATCAAAATAACATATAATAATTTAAATAATAATGAAAAAATTAATCAGATACAAATTTTTTAAATGTATGAAAATAGGTGAAAAGAGGAATGAAAACTTGAGTGTGCTTGAAAGAGAACATGAGTAACACTAATACGGATAGTAATACAATACAACAATGTGTGTCATTGCAACACAAATAGCCAAACACAAACAAGGATTTAGGGTGAAATAAAGGAGAGACAAATAGCCATTGATTGACAAGAAAACTATTTGTGGGTAGTTGGGTTAAATTTATACAATATATATAACCGTCAATCTTACTTGAAATATGCAAATCTCATGATAGTTGTGTCAGTAATAAGCTATATCTCCTCCAAAGGGAGTTTGATTAAAATTATTTTTATGTACTTAAACTATTGTGTAAAGTCTTTCAAATTGGTAGGAATGTAATGTAAATATTGAGGTTCGAGTGTTAGTTCTTAATATATTGTATATGGGTTGAGCATCCCAAATACTTTATTTAATTAAAATTATTTGTTGATAAAAAAAAACTAAAGATTTAAGGTTTAGAGTCAACGAATAAAAAAATAAATGAAGGAGAAGAAGAATAAAGAAGAAAATCTGAATGAAGAATAATGAGGATGATATAAAACTAAAGGAGAAGAAGAAGAATAGGGTAAAAACTTGTCTTTCGTAACGGAGGGAAAAAAGTTTGCTTATAACAATGGTGAAAGACAATAATAACTTTATGTAGAGTAAACAAAATGAAGAAATTTAAACTGTTCAAGACAATACAAACTATAATTTGATTATTGAATCATAATTTATTTTTTGTTAATAGTTTAAAAAATTCAACTGCTTAGATATGGATTCTGTTTTTATTTTTATTTTTATAATAATCATAGTTTATCCGTGTAATAATTTCATATATTTATACTACTGGATTGACTGTAAACTACAATGTCTTTTTATTTACTATCATACATTGTTTTGTTTAAGTGTAAATATCTAAAAAAAAAAAAGAAACATGTCAAAATCTTGTACATTCAACAATACCTAACGTTAGTGGATAAATCAACTTGTGTAACTCTTATATAACAGAATTGTAGGTATTTTTCTTTTAGAAATATCATCAAAGTTTTTTATACATGATTTAAAAACCATAAAATATATGTTATAGAACACATTGAATTTTGTATGTTGTCCATCATATAAAGGACCACTAATGTATTCTATTATAAGGACACTTAGGAATATCATTGTATGATTCTTCTTAACCTACAAAATGCTACTCTTTTTTTTCAGCAGAAAGAAAAAAAACATATATACATGAAAAGATATATAAATTAAAAAAACTGAAGAAATATATAAAAAAGACTCCCTAGCTTGCATCCTTCTAAATCATAACATATATCACAAAACTGTTCTAATTAATTAAATATGTAATACAAAGCAGTTAGTTCCAGTCCAGGCATGTAATGCAGTAAGAACCTGGATTCAAAGTATTTATAGTTTACCTATGCACATTTTCAGTACATAATAAAATATTTAAATATTCATACAAATTTTTTATTTTTACGTACAATCAAACTTTTTTATAAATAAAATGATTTATTTTGAACAATTTAAAAATAATTGTAATAATTTGAATTAAGTCTAATTTTAAGAAATCAAGTATGACAAATCTCAATTTTTTTACGTCTTACTAATTTTAGAGTTTAATAAATAATATACTAATAGTCTTTTAAAAATCCATTGTTGTAATATATATAACTAGACAAGCCAACCCTTCACTCTGGCATAGATGATTTGCATCCATGATCAAATATGAGGAAGTACATTTTATTCTTCATCCTCACTAAACTGCACAATATCTCTCATAATATAAGTTAATTTTTATCACAAAAAAAATTGAAATTACCGACCTCTACAACTTTTATATGATTTTTCTTAGTTTCCAAGTTCCATGATAAATGTTTTATTTATTTATTTTATCTATCTATGTTTGACAACCATTGCCATAATATATAATGAATAACATTGTAACATTTTATTGTATATCTTCACTCATATGGTTTAATATGAGAAAGTGCATACCATTTCCTTTCTCACTAAAATCAAATAGACTATCTTTAATAATTATATATATATATATATATATATATATATATATATATATATATTCAATTTAAATAATCATTTAAATATATGTGAAAATGTTCATTTTTTTGTGTAGAGATCAAAAGGTAGTTGTAAATTTTCTACTACTTTAAAGTACATAACAATTTGCATTTTTTTAATTTTCTAAGGTGAACCTAAACCCTAATCACATTGGTTGACATGAAAACACACTGCTTTTTTGCAAACTTTATAGAATATAAAATATGAAATATGAAATATAAAATATACAATATAAAATAAAAAAATGAAATGTAAAATATAAAATATAAAAAATGAATTACATGTTTTATTTTTAATTTGAAAATTATTTTGAATGAAAAAAAATAATTATCCTAATCTAAAATTACTATTGCAGTTAAAAGGCAGAATTACACACTAGGAGACCAAGAAAAATTACAAGTCAAAGCTATCTAATTTAGTAACAGAACAATAACATCATCCATTCCATAATCAAAACGGGTAACATAATATATTATCTACTTTCATAATGAAAATAAAAAGATTATTAATGAATAACATTGTTAATTTCTAAAAATAGAAAGATATATCTTTTAAAATAAAATAAAAAATCAACAATAACATCATAGAATATTAAAAAAATTAATTAATTAATAATAAATTATCTTTTCTGAAAATTTAACCCCTCGGTTGGCTTACCCTAAACTGTCAATTACCATTGAAGACGCGTCAATCGCATGGGTATACACGTAACAAGCGTGGATAGTTTTGGAAATAAAAAATATATTGTTTGGTTGTATGCGATGTAAGAGAGAAGAAGCGCCGATCAAAACACACTATATCATACCCTCTGCTGTTGCCATTAGCAAAGCTCACACACTACGCTTCTATGGCGTGGGAACCCCCTCGGTTAGTGCTAAACCCATACCAGGATCAGACCACGCAAGACATTGTCAACACCGTTCAAACCCCTCAGCGAACTCGCAAACCCACGCTCTCACCGGAATTGCAGATTAGTTCCGCACAGTTCAATCTTCCTGAAGGTTGGATTGTAGAAGAAAGACCCCGTCGCTCTAACCCTACGCATGTTGATAGGGTATACCTCTCATCTTCTTCATTCATCTATCATCGTTTATTCATGCATGCATGCGCATTATATCACTCTCATCTACTCACAGGGTTACTGTTAAGTTTTGCTTCCACTCAAAGTAAGGGGAATGGCACAGTTCAAGAAGGGTTTTTTTTTTATTTTTTTTTGGTTACTATAATGCTATCATTTGAAACACTGATACTTTGTTTTGTGGTTGTTTGTTTTGACAGTTGCTCAGGGTTTCATCGGTTCAGTGTATGAAAATATTTTTGTGTGTTTAGAAGCTGTCAATTCCTTGAGTGGATGTTATGATATGAAAAAATTGTTTTTGACCCTAGATTGGGGGTTAATCTGAAGTTTTTTCCTTTTTAGATTGTTGTTTTTGTGTAAATAATTTATATTATTTTCTTTGGGATTAACATGGTGGTTTATAGTTGGTAGATTCATCAAGGGTGTGGTTGTTAAGGCGTGGATCTCCAAGTTTATGTGCAAGAAAAAAAATCTATTTGGGGAGAAATCAATTTCTAAAATTTTACAAGGATTCTTAGAGTTCACAAGAAAAAATTATCATTTTAAGGAGACAATTTACTCTATTGACCATGTATGACAATTTGTTTTCTTTTTCTTGTATGTGATTTTTTTCTTTCAGGAAGCACATCTGATATTTTGAACTGGGTATCCTTCCCATTTTCACAAGGATTTGATTTTAATGTCTTTTTTCTTTTATTATTTTGTTTGATCAGTATTACTATGAGCCACATACCAGAAAGCAGTTTCGTTCTTTGTGTGCTGTTCAGAGATATCTAGCAGGAGAAGAAGTTACTCCTAGAAGAATGAAATCAAAGAAGGTAATTTGGTTTCAAGACTGTGTATATCTTGACCATATATTTTGTTGGTAAAGACTGAGAAATGAGATTCCCACTAACAATGGAAGTTTTTTCTACTAATCAATCTTTTTGGTATCATACTCCAGTTTGGTTACCTCACACAGAAGTGTGAATGTGCCACTCTTCCTATCTTTTTGGTTTGATGCAGGAGTATGAGTGTCAAATGTGCTGGATATTACACACAAGTGTGATTCACAGTTTCACCTTTTCTCAGCCCAATTAACAAATGTTTACATTCTAAGGTTTATGGTTGGATATGGAGATCAAGTAGAATCTTATTCAACAGTTTTCTTTCTCAATATGTACTTTCCTTTGATGTAATTGGTCACTATTTGAAAATAATGATTTTCTGTGAAGGGATAAACATCACATTTTTGCACTTTTGGTCTTCAATCCGATCAAATGAAGTTGTATGATTCATATAACCAATTGAAGTTGTTGATATCGATATTGTAGCCTCCCACTAATCTATGAGAAATGCCTAAATTTCTAATTATGATTGGATTTTCAAAATTCCATTCCTTTCTTCCCTTTAGACAACTTTTTTTCTTCAGTTATTTTAACTTCTAATTGTTCATTTGCTGCTTTTCGTTTGAAGCTACAACATACTTCTTTTGGCAATCTATCTTACCTAAAAAAATGTAAAAACTTGTGGAGGTGTAAGGCTGTAATATGATCCAAACTAGTGGCTTAAAGTTCTTTTACTGTTTTTGATCTAAAGCTATATTTTCTGCAGAAGCTTATTGAGTCTGGGGAAGGACAATCTAGTTCCATGAGAGCTGTTTCTAATTTCTTATTAGAAGAAAATCCAAGTCCAACAACATCCAAGGTGAAAAAAATAAATAACAAGTTATCTTTGTGGTGGCTTCAACATACTAAACTAAGTAAGTTTATGTTCCTGTTCAGTCCCCAATGAATTCAGGATCTGGAGAGAAAAGAGTTCGTAGTACAAGATATGAAGGAAGATATGAAGAAGAATCTGTCTACAGACCCACTTCAGTGGCAAAAGAAGAGATAATCAATCCAATGTCATGGAAATACTCAGTTCCAGCTAGGGTGAGTTTCAAAACTACAAACACTTTATACTGATTAAAAAAAAAAGAAGATCATGTACTTAATGTAACTAATTGAATGAATGTCTTGTGAAGAAGAAATCTGTGAAGCTGGATTATCAGAATAAAACCATATCAGAGAGCAGTGGAACTTCTTCAGCGCATAACCTAACTACACCACCACCAGCAAAAATTAGCTGGGTTTTGTCTGGCCCCACAGGAACCTGGAACCCTAGGGTTGGTGGTTCTCCTGTGCCACAATCCGAAAAGCTCAACTGGTCCGAAGCATTTATACAATCCCTTGGTCGTGATGATGGACCTAGCAACTGAGGTAAGTTTCAAACAAATCAATGCTGTTTTCATATGGGGTTCATATGATTTGATCAAGGTTTCGAAAGTACTGCAAGACACTAGTTGTTTTTTACTCCACTTTGCAGGGTTCACAGTGGAGATATCAATGAGAATATGCTGACACCGTGGAGTCAGAAAATGAGATTATCTGCGGAACCTTATCTTAAACTATACGCAGACATTGTTCTATTTCACTGATGTAGTTTGTACCATGCTGTTGTTACATTAGCTACTTCTAAACTGTGTAATGTTGTTGTTATTGCATCTTTATTTCTCTTCAATCTTGAACTGTATAGTAACTTGTCTATCCTATATGCATATGTTGGTATTAAAAACTTGAAGAGATCACATTTCTTTCTGCATTCCTTTACTATCTAAACCAAAGTTTCGTTTTTTATCCGAATTTCATTTCAATAAATATCTGCTTACACATGGATTGATTCAACATTTCTGAGATTTGATTTTGTAAATATGTATTTTTTTTTTAATTTAATTTACAGAAGTATGTAGCTGCATTTTAGAATTAAATGGGAGAAAATATTTATCAGTACCACCTTGACCTTTTGCAACTTTTTTTCTTAGAGTTGATCCAACAAAGTGTGTTTTTTTTTATTAAACTTTCTTTTTTGACAATTCACTCTAATATCTGAAATTCGTGAGATTAGAGTCTCTTGAAAGAGTAATACATATTACCTTTCATTTTTTTTTATAAAATATAAAATATTATTTTTTATAATTATTTTACCTGAAATATTATTAATCTTATTATTCTTATTTATCTGAAATAGTATACAGTGTATATATGTAACGCATTACAATGATAAAAGTTATATAAAATTTACGGCAGAAATATGAAAAAAAAAAAAGTTTTATAAATATTGAAGAAAAATAACAATATATTGTTTTTAATTAGAAGCCTTCTCCATTATGTCGGGAGCCCTCTACTTGTGCATTTTCCTTTAAGGTGAAACATATTTATGTATGACAAGTATATGATACTTTAGCATATTTTACAGATATATATTAATAAAATATTTTCGTATTCTATTATTTTTAAAATTAACATACTGACATATTAGATAGATATGCATATTCTATTTGTACATCATAACTCTTCTCTCATCCTTGAAGGCAATATTCTAGTGTATATAACTCTTCTTTCATCTCTGAAGGCAATGTTCTAGTGGATATATAGATATGACCCATTGCTGCAGACTTTCGGATTCACTCGTCACAGGTGTTGTGAGTTCCACCTTAAAATCGGATAGGACTCGGACTTTGATCGGCCCTCTAGGTTCATACTGGATGCCATACTGTGATAACTCTACTGTCCATTTTGCAAACTTTTCCAAAATATTGGGTTTTTGCAGAACCTGTTTTTATAGGTAAGTCGGTCATTACACGCATCTCATGATTCTGGAAATAGTATCTGAGTTGCTGTGCCATTACCACCACTGTTAAAGCCACCTTCTCAAGTGTAGGATACTGTGTCTCCACTCCATGCAATACCTTACAAAGTACAAGAGTTTATGCTCATCTCCCACATCTTGTACTAGCACAGAGCTAACAACATGCTCGGTTAGTGAAACGTACAATCTTAATATATACTACCTTTTAAAGGCTTGCAAAGTACCGGAGGCTTGCTTAGATACTCCTTTAGTTGTTGACACGCTTCTTCACATGGTTCACTGAAATATTTCGTTTTTCTTCAAACATTGAAAATATGAGAACCCTCTCTCCTCCCCTTTGCAAGGAATTGGAGAGGGCAGACATCCTTCCCATTAACTGTTGAACTTCCTTGACATTTGTTAGGATCTGCATACTAATGATGGCATCACACTTGTCAAGTTTCGCCTTAATACCTTTTTTTTAAGCAGAAACCCTAGAAGCTTTCCTGCCTTCACATTTTTCCGGGATTAACTTAAGTTGATATTTATTAATTGTGGAGAACAACAAAGTAGTTAGACATCTCTCCCATGAGTGTAGTTTTATCCTCATCCATCATATGCATCTTTATTTGGTTGTACCCATGCATCCAGAAAACTTAGCAATGCACATTCTAATGCGCTATTCACCGAGGCGTCAATATTAGGGGGACATGCATTGTTCATATATGTGAAATCAACACACATTCTTCGCTTTTCAGTTGACTTTCTTACCATTACTAGATTAGCCAACCAGGTCGGATATCGGATCCCTCTAATATGCCTTGCTTCCAAAAGCTTCTCTACTTCTTCAACAGCGGCATAAGCTCGTTCGCCCCCTAACTGACATCTCTACACCTTTTTCTTTGCCTCCTGGTTAACATTAAGTTTATGGCATAGGAAGTCGTGATTTATATAGACCATGTCAGCAATGGTCAAGGCAAAGGCAAATGAATGAAGATCGGATCGCAATACACTCAAAAGTTGGTAGGGGTGGAAATATGGGTCTGGCCCGTCGGACCGACCCACTAGTCCACATAAAAAGAAACTTTCACTTGTGTATATCAATTACTTTTTTTTTTCTCTGAACTATTGTATTAACGTTTCAAATTTTTGTATGATTGTAAAAAATAAGTACTATATATTTTTTAATGTGCTAAAATTTGAAGAATATATTGTCTATATCAAAGTACAAATATGAATATGATGAAAATGTTGAATTATTTATCATCAAATTCTTCAATATTTTTGCTTTATTTTGTGAACTTGTTAAAATTTTCTAATTTTTTGAACATTAAAAGTTTATCATATAAAAAAAACTAATTAGCGCGCTGGCCGTAAAAAAAAAATTCACTTGAAAAAAACAATTAATTGTAACTTTTCCGTGAACAAATCAATTCAACTAAATTCAATTAACACCACTAACGCTTTAAATATCAATTTAAGAATGAGTTATGGAGGGTTCAAAATTGTGTACAACAGAGTTAAGATACTGAAGGAAGGTTTATTTTAGCTTTGTTAATTGTTTGGATTTGTAATTATACAAAATATTTATATACTTATAAATTTTCTTGTTGATAAAAAAACTAATAAATTAGAGAAAAAAACATTCATTTTACAAACTTATAAATTAATATTTAATAATTAATAATTAAACACGCACCAGTATACATTTTTGAAATAAAAAATTTCATTATTTTTTTACATAAAAATAAAATAAAATAAATTTAAAAAATAGGAATTTTAATAAATTTTTTTAAGATATGATTGTTGTACATTAATTTTTATGTTTATCATGTAAGAACAAGTGATTAAGTATTAATAAAATTAATCTGAACTCTGAATACAAAAGATTAAATCATTGAGCCCTGACTTGATGTGGTCAACGTTTTTACATTGCTTAAGATATTTTGAGACAATATATCAATTTAATTTTTACAATACTCATTGCATAAAATCAACATACTTTTGAATCAAAAAGTTTCTTTTATTTAATGTGTCATTATTAAACTATAGTATATATATATATATATATATTATAAATTTAGTAGGACACTTATTGAAATAAATTAAATAATTTATATAAATAAATTTCAGCAACAAACTTAATAAACTAAACCAAAAAAACTTAAAGGTCAGTTTTTCAATCTCCATTAAGTTTCATAGAAACTCTTCCAAATTGCATTGTTTAACAGTCAAATTTATATTATATCAAACTCTTTTATATTGTATAATCATGAGTACTCAAAATTTAAAAGAGTTTGATATGTCTTGTTACCTTATTTGACAGTCAAAAGGTTTTGCAAGAAAATGTTCATCATAGTTTCCAACTAACAGTAATCATCATCTCCCTTTATTCCAGTAAAAATAACTATGTCCAGAGAAGGATTTAGATGTGAATTTACCACACACTCAGTCACAATTTGGTAACCCTGCAATTTCACTCTGTCATGCACCATCAAATCATTTGCAGTCTAGAAATTGGGGAGGTACCTCTATACCATAAGACATGTTTTCTCAGAAACTACAATAATTTAGTAAATTCATTTGAGCAACCAAAAGTAAATCAAAAACAAAATTTATGAAGGCAATCTTCCAGTCAAGTACTGAGACAAACTGTCTCTTAGTGCCACTCCCTTCTCATCCACAGCTCCACAAACCAATTGATGGTAACCAGAGTCATGATCATGAGACAAAGACAGTTCATCTTGCACTTCATCGTTCAAATCAATAACAATGTTGTGAAGTACACAGCAAACAAGAATAATCCTTGGCAGACGGTGTTTGTCTGGTCTCCACATCATTCCATGGATGATTCTCCACATCTCCTTCAGCCTTGTCAGTGCTCTTTGTGCCACCACTCTTGTTGCTAAGTGCTGCTTGTTAAACTGTGCTTTTGGTTCTGAGAGTTCTTTCCCTTCATAGGGGACAACAAGGTAAGGTAACAGAGGATAACCTGAATCACCAATTATGTATTCTCTGATTTCTGATTCCCCACCACAGAGCTGTAATTTGCTTCCATTCAACCTCTCACCCTTTTCACAAAGTTTGTTGAAATTTGAACTCTCAAATATCAACCAGTCCTCCATTTTACCTGGCCAGCCAGTGACTATGTCCCTGAACTTCATGTCAGGATCCACTATTGCTTGCAAGACCATGCTGTGATTCTTCTTGTGATCAAGCCACACATTACAGGAAGGTTCAGATGCAGGTAAACACATTGTGATGTGAGTAGCATCAATTACACCACAGCAATTGGGGAGACCTCGTATTTTCTCAAATTTGGATTTGATTGCATTCATTTCCACTTCTGTAGAAGGCCATCGCAAGTGGTGAATACCTCTTTCTTCCATGGATTCCACAAACCTCCAGGTGACTTGTGAAACAGTTGAGTGGTTTAGCCCAAATGAATCACCAATTGTGACCAGTGATTCACCTGATCCCAGTCTTCTCAGTGCCACTGCTACTTGCTCACATAAAGACAATGGCTTGCCATTTGTAAAGACGAAATGTGCAGATTTCATCATCATATCATCCTTAACAAGAGAACATATGTACTCAAATGTCTTTCTGGAGATCTTGAAAACAGACTGGAAGTTATCCAAACATTTTGATGGAGACTGCTGAAGACCTGCCAATTAACATGAGTTATATATATTCTTAAACTGAATGTTAATAGTGTATGCTTTTGGATATGATGAATTTCCTTCGCTATCTCTGAAAGGACAAGGCTCAGGGACGGATCTAATGCTAAGTGAGAAAAATCAGCGAGATTCCTTTGATAAGAGGAAGAAAAACACAACAAAGCAAATGAAAACACCATATATTATGTTTTGATTAGTGACAGAAGAGACCAGATAAACAGCTACACATTTATCATACTAAATTAAGTGAGAAGGACGTAGATTATTTATTTTTTAGTTACGCAACAGACTAGTTTAGAAGTAATTTACTTTAGTATATATAATAACAAACTGATGCATTCCAGTTGAACCTGGAAATCACATAGAAATAACTAAAGAGTTATTGCATCTGGTTCATGCATGAACGTAAATATAATACAGTTAACAAAAAACATGCATAATAAGAAAATTATTATCTGAGGTTTAGGACAATAATATCCCTAAGTTCCAACAAGAATGCATTACATTTATACTAAAATTACTAGTTAGATTAGAGATTGGATGTGAAAAAATAATGTATGTCCTAGACTTCTGTAAATGGTACAAATGTAAGTCATGTTCTTAGCAATTCTAGATCAGAGTATTTCATATCTGTCATTGTAAAATATATAGTTCTGGGTACTGAAACAAACTGGACAGTATGGATGTCTATTAATAAGTATATAACAACATGAAAAAAAGTGATATCACTAATGGAGTGAAAAACACCAAACTTGATGAAATATCCTGGTTCAAGCTCAATGTAAATCAAACTAATAAAATTGTATTAACCATATTTGTATCCCATACTCATGTTTGATTCTTATTCCACTTTTTCACTTAAAGATATGGGGGCCAGAAGATTTTTCTGTTTGCCTGAAATTACAGCAATCTGCAAAGTCATAGGATCATGTATAGGAGCTGCTGCTACTTTCCAAATGCAAGTATTTAAACCTTTTGGCAAATTCAGTTCAAGATAAAAACTAGTTACTTGCAAAACTGAAAGTTTTCTCAACGTTTTTTGAAATGTTGCAAGCAATTTAAGAAATTAATCAATTAAAGACCAAAATCGGTTCACCAAACATAAACATAAACATTGGTTAAAAGAAATGTAAGCTAAGACCAATATAATGCTGGTGGTCACATACTCAAGCATAATAGATTGAACAGATTCAAGAAATTCTATTTCAAAATTTAAAAAGGGTTTCAGTAAATGTGATCTGCTTACAGTAGATGGTTGATTAAATTCCCCACATGATCATACATCAGAAAGGTGAACCATTTCAAAACTATACACATATGAGCAGATACAGTTTATTTAAGAGTATTATACAAAAAGATCATAAACATAATATAGACAGGGTTATATTTGTAAGCAGATATCAAGCTTGTCAAGAATAATTTTTCTCATACTATAGCAAAATGCCTACTCAGCATACCTTCTCATAAAAAAATTGGATGGCCATTGCAAATAACGTTCTAATCCTACAAACCACTAGATTTGTTTATCTTAAGTATAAAATAAACAGAAACCAACCTCGGGTAGCAAAAGTACACAAAGCTCAACATCTTGAAACTAACCAATCAGATCATGGCTGTAAAACTTAAATCATAAAGCAGATGATCTGCTGCTCTGCTTGTAAAAGTTGTACCATAAATAAGTCTGACAATGTTGGCTTATGAACAACAAATATTTGTGCATGATTAACTTACAATTTAAAAAATAAATTCACTCCACTTAAAGCGTTATCTATATAAAGTCTAGGAACACATCTCATATATTACTTGCTGATTGCCTTCTTTTTTCCCCTGAGAAAAGTAATAACTGAGGAGTTTTCTGGAACATACTTTTGCAAAACCTCTTTTTGTTTTTCTTCAGCTGCAGGATATGGTGAAAAAAAAAAATCTACTTTCTTCCTCATTTAGCTTATTTTCATATGTAAAGGTAAGACTAAACAAAATGATCCTTTCCATACATTCACACAGGAAGGAGCCTTCTGGCTCTAGTACATTGTTTTTTTTTCTTCCTCATTTTGATTCCCCTAATTTTCCATCCTTTCATTTTCTTTTCCTCCTTATTTATTTTTCAAACAAATGCTTAGGAAGTTAGGAGTCAATAAAAATCTTTAAAAAACAAAGCAAAAGCAAAGATATAGCATCAAGCATCATTAACCCTTTGGAAGAAACAGTCCAGAGAAACATTAATGCTAATAGAAGATATAGTAAAGATAAAGTCTGTTCTGTTATTTTTCCTGCATAATTCACAACCCCTTTTCTTTTCCTGTAGTTTCTTTCTTTCACCCAGGAATCTAATAATAGTCTATGCATACCAACTGCAAGCATCAGGCTGCAAATTAGGTCTTTAATTAATCACGAGTAGAACAAGAAATAATACAATGAACAAGCAAGAAAGCTTTAGGAACCAAAACATTGAATTTGAAGTATTATGTTAATTAAATAATTTGTTGCAACTTTCTGAAAAAATTTATAGAAAACCATGTTCAGAGTAAACAAAATTCAGGTCACTTCCTTACAAGAAGGAAGTATAGTGAATGGAGCAGAACTGGAATAGAGCAAAGCCCAAAATATTGTGCATGAACTACAAATTAACACCAATAGAAACATTTTCATTTGTCTGCAAAATATTTATGAGAGGTTACCCATACCAAGGCCAGAAGTAGTAACTTTGTTTTTGCTTTAATGAAAATTTGAAGCTCAAATTAATAATAAAGTTGTAAAGCACCCTAAATGAGAAGGTAAAGGGATCACATACATATCTGATAATACATGTCTACATATGTCTGGAAAACCAAACTACAAAAAAGTAGCACGAATAAGTTACAAAATGTTAAGTCCAGTATCACACCTGACTGACATAAAACTGAAAGCACAGACAAACCAGATTGTGTTTTTGGACACACGCTCAATACACGTGTATTCTGAGAAAACTATGTCAAATTGGGTCAATTATGCAGAAGCTATACCCTATTGTTTCTGATGGACACTCTTAAAACCTATGAGGCTATGAAGATGTGGAAACAGACACGCTGTGCCAAACACCAAGAAGAAAGTACCATTCTTCCTTGGAATTTCTCATACACCCATAATGTGCCACATGACACACAAAGCTGTGCACGGTTTATTATAATGCTTTATATAATGTGATTTAACCATTTCGTGATTGGTAAGATAAGATAACATGATAAGAATGACAGACAACTTGAAAGTCAAATTAGGGATCCTTGACATATATACCAAAATGCATTTGAGATACACAGTGTGCAAAGAATTCCCATGACAAAAAGGAGAAAAACTGTTATTCTGTAAAATAGAGAAGAAAAACAAGGCATTCAGCACAGCAGGCCACGATTGATAAGCAAAAGCAACAGCAGAGATAAAAAACGAAGAGCAAACATGAAAGGAATAATTGAAGACAGTGAAAGAGAGAAAGAAATCTACCATTCATCCTCTTTGACAAGTCATCCCACCAATCTACAGGACCCTCTCCCTCGGGTGACCCAGAAGCAGCGGAACCATTCCTGTCATGCTTCTTCTCTGGCTTTCTTTTCTTCTTCAATCCTCTCACAGGACCCATCACCAGTCAATCGAATCACCAATACTCTCGAGATTCGGGGAGGCAAAGGCTACAAGAATTCACAGGGTTAAGAGAAACCAAAACCAAAACCAAAACCAAAACAAACAAAGAGAAGATTCATTATGATGATGAAGGAGCAGCAACACTCACCAGAGAATGATGATGGCAACAAGTTGTGAGAGCAGGAATAATGGTTAGTTGTGGAGCAAAGAGTGGTGTATGAGTGTCTGTTTAAAGCATGCAAGAAAGGAGTGAAAAAAAGGGAAGAGAGGGCAGTTAAAAGTATGCTAAATGCAAAAGAAGGGGTAAGGTTAAGGTTAAGGTTAAGGTAAGGTAAGTGATGCAAAATCAGAGCAACACCAAAAACAACACCAACACATGTGGGTTGGTTTAAGACAATGTGTCGACACTTTCTCAGGGGAGAAGGGACACACAGACACAGATATGATATGGTGTGGTATGGTATGGGGCACTCAAAAAAAAAAAAAAAAAACATCATCAATTCACCATCTTCGTTCCTATGTATTAAAACACAACTCAGATACCTGATTTCTCTACACAAAAAATATTTGTGAGTAAAATGTTGCCTTGCATATATATCATCATAAAAATCAAAAAGCGACTTCTCTCGATTCCATAACTATGTGCATTACAAAACAAAAGGAATAAATGACAAACATAAAAAGAATTTATTATATCATTGAATAATTCTTCTAGGAAAAAAAAATTATAAGTAAGAGATAAATCACAATTATGTATATAATATGTTAAATATGTTATAAATAAATAATATATACACTCTTGGCAAAAAGACAAGGAAATCATTATAAACTATACCTCTTTATTTTTGTGACATGATTGAAAAACTCAAACACATACAAAAATAAGTATTTCTCTTTCAACATAGTTTATTTTTATATTTAAAGTGATCTGTTTTGCGGATTGAAATGCAATTAGATACAATAAAGTATTAACTTTTATAACAATTATTTAAAATATATATTAATAATAAATTTTAATTAATGATGTATGCATTAATTTTATAGTAGTTACCTTCAAAACTAACTGGTGGTGGAGAGTATAAAACTTCTACGCTTGTTCTATATGTTATTCAAAATTGTATATTAATTAAATTTATAAAAGAATTAATAATAAAATTATTATTGTAACAGAAAATATTTTCAAAATTGCAAAAGTACCTTCTATGGCGGAACTTAGTTTATAATTTGAGGCTTTCATCACCAATTTTTTTTTTCAAACATGTAAATTAATGTATAAATATTTTTTGTTTTATTTTAGTATTATTTTATATATTTGATATTTTAAAATTACACTTTTATACTTAAAATATATATTCCAGATCCGTCACTCCTTCCGAGGTTTATTAAAATTGCATGTAATTCATTGTTTATTATTGTTTTTCCTATAAGATCCACGGTGTGTTTTTTAAAATAATTAAAGATTATTAGTATAAAATGTTGCAAACAATAAAAAAAAAGCAGTGTAAGAATAGAAAAGTAAGCGGTACGAAAATATTGATAAAACTTCTACTGGGTAAGTGTTTTTTATTATTTTTTATTATTAAATTTTGATAATTTTCTCTTATAACCTAAAGTGATATTTTTTAATTAATTTTTATGTTTTTTTATTTTTTTTATTTTTAATATTTTAAAATTATTTAAAAAAATAACACATAAGAAGAAGTTATAATTAAAATGTCATTATTCGAAAAGAAAAATATTAAAATTAAGCAGGACAATGCATTCATATAAATTAAACATTAATATTTTTACATTAAATATTTACTTGATGTAATAATAGACCAAGAGTTCCTTTTCTTTGCGCGGTTGTCTTCCACACGTGATTTTGCCTCTTTGAGTGGCGTTTCATAAAGAAGCAAAATAGAAACACAAAAGTAGGAAATTGTTAAAAATAATAAATATTAAATACAGTAAAATAATATATATATATATATATATATATTATTTAATTAAGAAAAAGTAAAAAAAGTAACTTTTTTAAGATTATTGTGCGGTTTAAAAGTATTATAATTTATTATAATAAATAGTATTATTTTTATGTTCGCTATAGTTTCTTGTTTATTTAAAAATAATAATGTTAAATTAAATTTTTTATTTTCTTATAATTTTATTTATAATTTAATTTTAATTAAAAGAAATTGTGTATCTTGAAATTTCTATATTTGTCTGTTAGTTTTTTTCTTTAATTAATTGAATAATGAGGTTGTTACCTTATTTATCATTTTATTTAATTCTCTCTAATTGTTGTTAATGTTTTTTATTACTTCTATTAAAAACATATTAAATAATAAGATAACATCATTTAACACTAACAATTTATTAGTTATTATGAGTAGTATTTTCAATTAAAATAATAAATATTATTTATTATTTTATATCAACCATAATAATATCTTAAATTAAATCGTAAGACTTCATATTTGAATGCAAATATAAACAAAATGGTAAAACAACCTGAGTAAAAAAAAATCTCTTTATCTTCTTGTCCATTTGACCATTTGATTGATTGTATTTGAATGTATATTATAAATGTAAAATAAATATTAATTTATATTTTTAATTAATTAATGATTTTGTTTAAGTGAATTTTGTTGTATAAAAATGACTATCAAAAATTGTAATATTGCGTATGAATTTGTGACATAAATATAAGATTATAAATGAATTATTATTTGATTTATATATTAATTATTTATACATAGTAGTTGAGATATTTTGTTTTATTAATAATTTAAGTCACATAAAATATATCGATTTTGGAGAAGTTTTTTTACATTAAGACATGTATACGAGACTTAGGTTATCATGAAGTTGTCCTAATGAGGTTTTTTAGGTTTGTTTGTAAATTTAAGTTATATAATGAATTATATGTTAGTTTCCAATAGAATATAATTAATACAAGTCTTCCTAAAGATATTAAGTCATATTTTATCCGTTGAATATCATCGATATTGATATATAGATTTATTCCTGGTCTATATGATTGTTTTATCTTGGATTTTTAAATAAAATTAAACTGCTATGACTTTAATTAAAATGTATCTTTTTATATATATATATTTTTTCTTAGTGTTAAAAATTTATTTTAATAAGTTACTCTTGTATATGTTATTTGTATTGTGCACCTGATAAAATTATATATATATATATATATATATATATATAATAGACTCTATTTAAATAAATATTTGTATTTATATGTATTTATGTATTATGAACTATGATAACTCTGATATAAATTTGGTACAAGAATGATGTTAGAAAAATAAAATCTTTTATTTGTTTTGACTATCCTTTATATATATATATATATATATATATATATATATATATATATATATATATATATATATATAATTTGAATTATTATAGGTTTAATACGGTAGATACTTAAATTTGTAAGATGTTATCTTATGATTATTATTAAGGTCTTATTATTGGTGTTAAGTTTGCTATAGTGTATCGGAGATGTAAATGCATTATTTTTTTATTAAATATATAGACATACAAAAATGTCAAACTATAAAAAAGTAGAATTTTAAATAAGTAATTTAGTGTGCTATGTTATAAATACATAATTATATAATAAACTAATAATACGTATATGATGTGATTATATGAGAAAATTATAATTATTATTTTACTTAATTAGACAAAAATTCATTCAATTTACTAGTTTACGAAAGATTTTATTGCAGCATTAACTTTAAAACAAATTTATAGGTAAAAAATTGACTGCACCCACACCAACCAAAGTTTTGCACCTATTTGGACTCCCATTTAACGTCTCAAAATTTTTTTCTCTAAAATTAATTCAACCAGTTTCTAACATTTGTCATCCATATTGACAATATTTTTATATTATATATTTTCAATATATAGTTATCCACACTTTATAAATTAATTTTTTTTATAATTCAAAACTAAATCATAAAATGGTGTTATCAAAGTTATTTAATTTATATTTCCATTTTATTTAAAAAGGCCGGATATTTGGATTGATCTCATGATTTTCTTATTATATAAGTCAAAGAAAAAGTATTTATACCACTATATGAAAACGTTTGTATGATATTTGTTAATTTTTTTTCTTTTATATTTTATGCTCCAGTTACTATGAAAACATGAACTAATACTTTATTAGTTGTGTCGTTATTTCTAATTCTTATCCAAATAAATTATTTGTGAATATTGAAAAAATATAAAAATTACGTAACACTGGTTATTTTAGGGGCAAATATTAAATTATTACATTTTGTAATTCTATTAAGATAGTTCATATATTAATTAAAAATTAATATATTTGTTTGTGTATAAATCTCAATTGTCCTACGAAATACGATATGTTATTGTTTTTTTTTTTTCGAATTGTCTTTTATTTTTATGTTTGGAATGGAATGACCTTTGTCCTTTAGTTGTACACCTTGAAAGATGTATACTTGTAGTCACTCTGACGCTCAAGTTAATATTTGTAAAATATGAGATAATTTATGATTGTTCAAGATACCCCTTACCCAGATGGTGAATCATCTATAAATATCTGGCTCCTTATTAATTACGCTAGAGCTATTTTAGGAAAATTTTGATCTTAGCATAAATGCTAATAAATACTTTATTGTAACTGTTGTAACGACATATAATGTAATTACATGTTATGTCATCAAGCTTGGCCGAGATGACTTGGTCCTTAAGCTGGGTTGAAATGATCTTATCATTCAATGATGATCTCAGCACTTAACAATGATCTCAACATCCTTTGTCTTAGTATCTTATGTACTATACTTATTTACATCTTTTATATTAAGTAATTAGTTAATTATGTAAAATATACTGAAATTTTGGAATTCATTCCTACACAACCTTTGATCTTGATTAGTCCATATACTTTATAAATGAATGGAAGAAGACTTCATCATTTAACAACACGTTAATTTTTTTTTTATGTGACAAATAGTGTTATCGCATGTTGACACGTGTTTATAATGTTCATGGGCAACTAATGCTCTTGACACTAAGTGCTTGGGTATATTTGGTATATTTTATTTTTAAGAGGGAGAATGTGGTTCAAAAGATAGGAGACATGACAACTTCGAGGATGTTTTATGTATTTTATATGGTGTTATATTTATGCTCAAGTGCACGTTGACTTTACTTAAGTAGCTATTACTTTCAAGGGGGTTCATAGGAAGAAATTATATATATGTTATCTTAGTTCAATCCACATAAGGAATTGAGATTACTTTTAACCCAAAACATTGAGGCGTTGAGTTTATACGTATTTGTTTTATATGGTGTTTAACTTTGTCATTTCTACCCAATGTGGGATTTAGACAAACACTTTGATTATTTACAATAATCTTTCCCTTAAAAGTTAGTCCCTTTCATATGGTATATTTTCCTTCCAAGTGTATGGTGACCTTTACTTCAGTCATTGTTGTTGTGAGTGTGGTGTGTTGTTGGTGTTTTTACAACTGTTTAAGTTTTCAGGGGTTCCTTAGTATAATCTTAGTTCAACCATGTACCGTACCTAGCCAAACTCGACCAAGTAAACAATGTGCATATCGAGATCGCCAAGTACCCAGGCTAGGCCGAGTTAGCCTAACTTGTACCGGTTTTGACCTGAACTAAATGTCTAAGAGGACAACATGCACTTCCTATCACCAACATAAGCCATCTAGGCAAGTAGTCGGTCTAGACCGACTACTCGAGCATATCTGGTAAGGTTAAAGCCCAGGCCGACTACTCCAATAAACTTAAGCGAAAATCGAAGCCCCCGCGTTCAATAGGTCTCAAGGGCCTGGGTTGGGGCCCAGGCCCACCCGTGGCCCAAACTAGAGCCCAGGTCAAGACCCAGCCCATGAAATGGTCAAACGTCATTAATGTTCTATAAATACACGTGGACCCCATCATTTAAAGGATTAATCACTGATTTTGACTCTCTGAGAGCTTTGACTGACTTGAGCTTCGGAGACTCTCCTGCAGGTAACCCCTGGGTTCAAGCCGACATGTATCGACTGGGGAGAGGCCAACTAAGGAGATAGCGGACTACGTGGTAAGGTGACGCTTGTGCCTAACCTATCTTATTTGTTCCCTGCAGGAACAAACCACATGATGAATTAACATCACTTTTAACCAAAAACATCAAAACAATTAATTTATGAGTCATTTTTCTTATATGGTATTCAACTTTGTTATTTCAACAAATGTGAGACTTAAACACACACTTGAATTATTTACAACATAAGGATGAGATGAGAGAAGAAGAGAAACGATAACATAGTGTAACACATGACAATACTGTTTGTCATGTAAAAAAAAAACACCATTTAGTAACAAAGACTCTACTTATTCATTTATAAAGTACATGAACAAAAAAAAATCAAAGATTCAAAGATAAACAAATTACAAAATTGTGATATAATTTTAAAACAAAAAAAAAAACATAATTAATCCTGAAGTAATTATCCTAATTCGATACAAAATCATAATTAAATAATATTAAAAAAGAAATCTACATTAGTCAAATATCTACGTTACTCTGTCTTTTATATTTTTGTCTCAACTGCATCATTCTAAAATAACTTCTATTAATGCATAATTAACTTAATCATTCTTTTGGGGAAAATTTATTTACGTAAGCATTTACACCAACAAGTTATCTACACTCATGTGTGAGCTATGTCACATCCATTTGAAAATAAAAACCTTTACTACAAAATTAACCCAAAGTTCATCATTAAACTAAAATATAACACCTTAAAATCTCAAAATCTTAACATAAAATAATTTACAAAAAATAAAATCCAACTATAATTAAAACAATTATAATTATAACTTTAACATACTACTCATTATCTCCAATAATACATCACACTCTCAAGATTTTAACTCAAATCGAAAAGTTGATTTTTTTTTAATGCAAATTCAATAACTCAATAGTTTACTACAGCAAAATGACATGTAAAGTTTTCTAGTGTATAACAACTTGCAATACTTTTTTATTTTAATTTGTCTGTTAACTTATCTAAACAAATAAAAAAAAGGAAAGATTCGTTGACTTCTCTGGTTAGAAAATGATTACTCAAATAATATTAATAATAATAAAAAATATTAAATAATATAATAATAATTTTTAGAATAATAATAATACTGACATATATATGAATCAAAAAATATTATTCAGAAGCATACATAGCACTATCTTTAGAGAGAAAATGTAGGAAGTAAAAATATTCTGAGTTGAAGCATACATAGCACTATCTTTAGAGAGAAAATGTTCCTACAATCATATGTATTTAAATCATATTTGTTTTTCTTTCAAGATACAACAACCCGTCAGATCGATCGAGTGCACGAAGAATTTTCGAACCTTATGAACACCACTGTTTTAAAATATACTATAGAGAAGAAAAGAAGAACACTCTTGAAAAAATTATACTGTTTCTTGTTCTTTGTTATTGTCTTGTTGTGTTTTTTCTCACATAGGTGATATTTATAGGTAAAAAACGGAGACAAAAGAATAAATTGTAATAAAAATATAACCGTTAAGCATAAAAAATAATTAACCCACAAATTAAATGTCTATAGAAATATGAGTAACAGTAAATTTTTTTATTTTAATTATTTATTTTTTTAATTATATTAAAATACTTCTAACATCTCATTCGTATAGATGACTTGTGAAATCTAAAAGATCAGAACAAAATATCGAGGAAAAACACCACAAAGCCTTTTGATCGACTTAAAATTAAGCAGTTTGTTCCAAACTGTAAAACTATAATTTTGAAAACTGGAAAAGAAAGGTAAAAGAATAATGTGATTTTGAGGAATGATAAAATTTTGTTTTTGAAAAAAATAAGAAAGGAGTCTCTTCTTCTTTTCGTATTTCAATGGGACTTTTTATTTAATAAGCTCAAATCCATTCTATTTGCTTTTATCTCTAAAATATTATTTTCCTTCCTAATCCTATCTTAAATCCAAATTAAAGCTCAAATTTAATCATATGATCTTATACTATTTACTCCCTTTAAATTCAATTATCATATATTAAATAGGGTAACATGCCAATTAATGTAACCAATCAACGAACATGTAGAAAAGTAAGATGACACATTTACTAATTTTGTATAGATATTGAATCTTATCATACAATCCTAATATAATCTATGGATTACTGTTCCAAATTTATTTAGTATCTAATATGCTTTTTAAAATATGTAATTCTGTGCTACTAAATCTCTGACTTGTGTGTAAACCACTATTACTAAAATTACATTATGAAAATATATTATATAAAATTTACTAAAAAAATATTACTTTTCAAATAAGTTTGCGTATAGAATTATTATTGATTTTGAAATCTCATCTATGCTTAGCGAAAAAAAAAACTCATTAATAAATTGTTATTACATGAAAATATATCAAGTTTGAAAAAAATATATACACAAAGCATGGATATATCCATGATAAAAAATTATATTTACAAAAACATAAATAAAATATACCTATTATAAAAAAATTAAATAAGTATATGGAGTTAAAACATTAAATCTATGAATAAAAACCAAATTAATTAACTTATAAACATAATAATTTTTTACACTTAAATATGAAAAATTTGAACTACATATATTTATAAAAATATAAACATGCGTCATATCCCTCTAAGACTTCAAAAACCATTTGTTAATTCAAAAAAATCATAACAAATTAAAATAAAATTACTATTAAACCAAAATTCCGAAAATCCTATCTAGAACAATGTTTTAAAACATAAATGACTCTAATAAATTCAATATAAATAAAAAATTACATCCGTACAATAGTTAAAAAATTACTCATATATTTATTTCAATTTCCTCTAAAATACCACACATAAAGCTGAATTAGGAACTTCTAAATATACCATAAATATTCACCTTTAAATTATTTAATAGATGAAACTTGTTTCGTAAATAAAACTACCGTATCTGAATATTAACAATTTTACATCTTATATAAATTCATATATGAATGAAAATTGTTTATGTGGATTCATTTTTATCCTATTGCAATAATTCGTTGCACTGTTTTTCTTACCAAAAGAGAATTACGTTATACTTAATAGATGATATAAGTTTTCTCTTCTCCTGTATAAGTATAATATATATTTCTAAATTTAAATTATAGGAGCAATTCAAATATAAAGAAATATATAAAAAATTAAATTTAGAAGTCAATTTTTCAAAAGGTATATATACTTTTGATAAAGTTGATTATTTGAATTTAACTTATATCTATAATAATATATAACCTCTTTTTGTGTCTCCTTTTCATTTTCCAATTTTATTCTTAATTATTATTTTAAAAATTAATTATTTTATAATTAATTTATTTTTAATATTTTTTTAATTTTAATTTTATTTTTACCGTTATTTTAAAAATTTATTTAATAATTATTTTATTTAACAACTATTTTAAAATTTGTTATATGTATGTTTTAAAAATAAATATTATTGATTTTATAAAAATTAAAAAATGCAAATAACACACGCGACCTGTGTGTTCGGTATTTATTTATATTATAATGTTCTTTAGTTTTTATTTATATGTATATTATTTTATCACATTATGTTTTTTTATTCTATTATGCCATGTTTGACATTAGAGAAATTAGCTTCATAATGGGGAGTTATTCCAGCCTGGCATCTTCTTGAGTAAAATAAGTATTTTTTTGGCTGGTTGTTGTAACATAACATCTCATGTCTATTATTTGCATTCTTTCCTTTTTAATGTTACTATGCTTCGAATTTCCTTTTGGTGCATATTTATTGTAACAAGGTCATTTAATAAATGTTGTGCTTGTCTCTATCACACGTCGCAGATAACAACAAATAATTTGATACTCCGAGATGGGCCATAATCAAGCCCATGTAGTGTCCTCTTCTGCACACTCTTTTCTCTTTTGGACTGATTTTTTGTGGATATTGCTTTCTACACTTCTATAATTGCTAAGTGCATTTATAATAATAATAATAATAAAAGAAAAAACCCAAACACCCTTTATTACTGTAACATACCACCACTATCCCTGTGGCCACTGCAGACGCATCTATCATCACCAGTTGCAGAGGAAAAATAAATAAAATGTAAAAAAAAAAAAAAACTTGTTTCCAGAGAAAGTTATTGTCGAAATGTATTTTGTGGTCAAGAAATCCATTCCAAGTTTATATTTGTTTCAGAAAGATTATTCCGATGTTCTAGAAAATTTGTTTCGAAATACATTTCTTACATTCTGAAAATTCTATTTCAGAAATCTTATTTTAGAAATCTTGTTTCAAAAAATTTGAAAAACTTGTTTGAGGAAGTTTCTAAACATGTAATACAAAAGTCAGTTTACATAAAGTAAAATAATTATTTTGAAATTTCAAGGGAAAATTTAAGGGGTGCAGGAAATAAAAATCTTTTTGCTGTCTATTAACACCATCCCATTTAATTGTAGCTTTTGCTTCCTGCACTCTCGTAATTACTACCAGCATTCTCATAATTTTTAAAAGGGTTAAATATGTTTTTAGTTCCTGAACTTTAATCCAAAATTGGATTTCGTCTCTGGTCAAAATTTTGATAAATTTTGGTCTCTAAACTTTAAAAATGAATGAACATAGTCATTTTAACCCAATTTTGTTAACTTTATTTTAGGTTTCAAACGCATTTCTCATTAAATATTGAGCCAAGAATGTGTCAAACGACGTAACAACTCCAATATTAACATAAAAGACATTTTACATGTTGAAAAAAATCAAAGTAATTGGGTTAAAATGATTATATTCATTTTTAAAGTTTAGGGACTAAAATTTATCAAAGTTTCGATCAAGGACAAATTTCAATTTTTGATCAAAGTTCATAGACTAAAAACATACTTAATTTTTTTAAAATGGTTATTCTGTATTTTATTATCTATTTCAATAGTTTCTCTTAAATTAGAATTTTTTTGAAACAAAATTTTCAGAACAAATTTTCAAATCTCTTAGAACTAACTTTTCATAATAAACGTTTTGAAATAACATTTTGATAACATAATATTTTATTGTTTTTACTCAGTGCAAGTAGTAGTCATGGAAGTGTAGGAAGAAAAAACCTTAAAGTTAGAATTCTACACCGCAACATTCTTGGACCACATAAAACAAACAAATCCCACAGGCTTGTCATGAAAGTTATTGACGTAAGCTTACTCTTTGCAAAAAGTTTATTTTATTTATTTTAACACCATAACATGATGAAATAAACTATAGTTATTATTCATATTTAAAAAAAAAAAGTAATTTTTTTGTGTGTGTTGATTTGGTGCATATGTTGAATCCTGAAGCATGGTAAATGCAAGACACATGATGGAGTTTAGAAAAGAATAATGATATGCATGACTTTATAAATCATATAAACGGTTCTTATTTTGTTGTGCAAAGTGCGAATGTGGAACTGCCTCGTCACAACAACTGTCCCCACATCGTTTACTTCTCCAACCAAACCCTTCCTTTGTGACCATTCCTGTGTCCCATCATCAACACTTGCCACTAATAAAAACAGATTTTCATATTCACTATACAAATATTTATTTTATAAATTCATCATATCCAATATTAATAAAAACGTTATTTTGGAAAACAAATTAACAAAATTAGTTGTTTTGAGGTTATGATTATAACCGGCTGAGGAAAGAACTAGATTCATAGGAAGAAACATTGGATTTCTGCATTTGTCTTAAAAGATAATAATATTATTAAAATGGTTAATGAATATACAGACACTGTTTAAGAAGATGGTAAAACAATATTGACATAATTAAAAGAAAAAAAAAGGGAAATCTGATATGACTTGTTGTGTAAGCCCAACAGGAATCTTTATTCAGAATCCAATCTTTCCATTTAAACAAACATACTAACATATCTAATTACTCTAATTAGCTAATTAAGTTATAGTCACTTCAGAAGTGGGGCCAAAAGCAGAGAATAGCTTATGAATTATGTTTTGTTGTCATGAAAACTTTTCCTACTTTATCTTTTGAGACTCACCACAATATTCCTCATCATGGTGGAAGGCCTTCAACTTGATCAACATTTTCTTCACACCATATATATATATATATATATATATATATATATATATTTATTGAATACTGTTTCGATTTCAACTTAGATAGATAAATTGTTAGAGTTAATTAATTCCTGTGTGTACGAAGTATCATAGTTATAGTCATTGAGAGATTGTGATTTTATATGATTATATGACATTAGTCTTACATATATAAAATCTTTAACACATTCTAACCTCAAAACAGACAATGGATTATAGGTTTTTACTTTTATATAATAATTTAATTTTATCTTTTTTATCCAATGTGAAACTTTTGACTCACACTTAAATTATTTTCGATAATCGGCTCAACCGAAACAAATACAAATCTTTCTTTCTCGAAGTACAATTCTAAAAGTAAGTATTCGTGTAGGATCGAATCAGGCCAGAATTTGAAGCACAGATTGAGGGCATCATAGATAATCACGACAACACTTGTGACATTTGGTGTTGATTTTTGAAGTGTTGAAGTTAATAAGTACGTGGTATCCACCAACGAAGAAGAGCAATAGAGAAGATGGTTATGTGGTGATGGTATATCCATTAATAAATAATGATTTTATGATACCATATTCAGCAGTCACATCGAAGGTGAAGGAGGAAGATGACATCACAGTTATGTTATGTGAGTGTTCTCTTTTTCATCAAATCAACGGTGGACGCGCCATCTTGCTTCTTCTTCACCTCTCATGAGCTATTGCAAGTGCATACCATAAACAAATGTATCATGCTGTGGAAATCACATTTGTTGATCATAGAAACGTTGGAAATTGGCATAATATTTCATGGAACCAGATGCTTATTTTGAAGTTCTAGATGTTGTTATGGTGTCCCACGAAACATCAACTCTTATAATTAATGGATTACACAACACAAAGATGCATATATCTCAAACAGTAATCAGTTTTAAACTTTTTCACAGTAATTTTTTTTTATGCCCATCTGTAATTTATTTAGAATTTGATGAAATCTATTTGGGGTATAGAACCTAACGCCCATCTAAAATATTCGATTTATCTTGGTTCTCTTTTTCTCGTGATTTTGTCTGTTCGGCAACTTTTTTATTTCTTCTATTCGGTTGTTCAGACAATTGAGGTACCTATCGATGCTTAAGTCAGTTCAAATCTATTCGGGTGAATGCAATTAATATTGTAATACATGCAAAGTAAAAGTCCTTTCCAACTTACCTTCCTATTTATAGTTTTTGACATGGTCCTGTGATTAGGATTTTCTTAATCACGATTTTGCTTTTTAAACTTGATTACTGACATGTTTTACTTTAATTTGCAATGATTTGATTCTAATACGTCCACCCGATCGATGGATCCGTGCGTGTTGTCGAAGGTCACATATTTAAATTATGACAACAAAATTCCAATGATAGATTGAATAATCACCGACGTGGTTGTTTGGTTTCTCGGGCGGACCATGGCCGCTTGGTTACTCAGGTGTTGCAGACGAACCATGACCAATTGTCACATCAACAACCCACGGGATTATCCGCCTGTAACGGACGACCTTCGACCGTTTATCTTTAGACCGCCTGACCGAGAGTTTGGTTGAAAATGTTGATAGTTCATACGGTACAAAATCAAATTGCTATTAGAATGAATTTGACTGAAAAACAAGTTAGAATTATGTTGGGAATCCAATTCTGAATTGTGATTTGAAGGAAAATGAAAAATAAGTTAGAAAACTGGTTGAAAAACAAATCAGAATTTGGTTCCGCATGAATCAAATTCTAAATTGATTTTTTATTTTCTTTCATCGAAATTAAGAGAATTTTCAAAAAAAAAAAAGTAACAATTTATTAGAATTTGTCCAGATACCAAATTCTAACTTGTAAAAGAAATCATGCAATCTGTATAGATGGAAAAATAAATCTAAATCTCTGTCTCTAGAACAATGAAAATGAATAGAAATGATAGATTCCTAAACCATACTAAAAAAATATAGTATTTGGAAGTAAAATAATGAACAACCTGAATCTTGTAACTTTTCCTTACGTGAGAGTATTCAGATGGAAACACTAATGTTCATTCCATTCTGGTGTAGTGTGAACAGAAAGGTTGAAGAAAGGATAAGAAGAAAAAGAAATGAAAAGAAATATACAGAAGAGAACAATTCTATGCAAATTTTCCAATAATTATAGTTTCCGTTGTCCCTTCCTTTTTATTTCTCCAATTCCTCGTTTATGATTTTTTTTTCTTAAATTTATTCATTTTGAGAATTTTATTAATAAAAAATTGCTTCATAAAGTAAAAATAAGCATACTCAAAATATACTAGAAAAGGCGAGACAAAAGAAATGGGAAATCAAAGGTGGTTTTAGAAACACTTTTAAGCTGATATGCCCTCTCACATATCAGTAATGAGTGCTCAAATAAAAGGTGAGAGACTCAATGAATGAAAAAATAACATCATATTTAAATCCCTTGTGCAAAAGATTTTATAGGATGTGTACTTCTTTTGCAATTCAATAAAATTAAATTATAAAACATCTAGCTGTAAGGAATTTTAATTACTTAATAATTACTTAATGGACATGAAGCATTGAACAGAAAAAAAGCAGTAGAAGGATGCATGCATGTGTCATGTGTGTGTGCCAGTGCATACCATCTTAAAACCTCATAGTTAATTATTATCTTATATTCATCTCTATCGTTAATAATATTTTTACTTTTCTTTTTCTCATCCAACCCAAATAGAGTCACACACTTCATCTTTTTCCTGCATCTGACACATAACGTGTTTCTTATTTTTCCAGAACCAGAAATACCACCTGTATAATAGGTCTTCTTTCGATTTCTCATAATCGATCGAATATTATGAAATATTGTCTGTTTTGAAATTTAGAAAAATTAGAGGGTTAAAAAAAATATATTTAAATTTTTTTCGACTTTCGATTTTAACTTTTAAATAATGTGAGATTATTTCTTTGATTTTGACTCTTAAACGAATGATATTATTGAATTTATGAAACATATACGGTTAGAAATTCAATTATAAATCTAAGTTTTACGATGACTAAAAATATAAAAATAGAATACTATATAAGAATAAAAATCCATAAACATATTGCTTTAAGGTTTTGTGTTGAGAATAATATCAATATCTTATATAATTAAATTCAAATCTAATTGTTCTGAGTAAAAACCCTCTTTAAACCTAAAAGATACATGTTTGTTTATGTATAGAATATGTTTTCTTCGTACAGTCGCTTAATAAAAGTAGGAATGATCAACAATCGATCAAATCAGAAAAATAAAAGTCACACCCAGAGGGAGGGGTTGCTTCCTTAGTTTTCTGCATGAAAAGACCAAAATTGAGTCGTTTTCTTCATCGATATTAGAGAAAGCCAAAGCCAAAAAAAAAAACATTATCTTGTAATATTTTATATATGTGTTTGGTGTGATTGAATGAATCAAGGTAATATGAGAGGATGGTTGATGCATATGATATATATGAAATGTACATGGCATCTTGCTATTGCTATAACGTCAGAATATCCAAGTCTAGGTCACATGCATTAATTAAATATAAAGAGTTTGCAGAAAAATTCATCATCTAGAATGCAACAATGACAGTAGCAATATGATGTTGAATTTACTTTGGTTGTGGTTTAGTTTATTGATTTAGAAGAACACACGTAGGGGACCATTTCCATTATCTTGTAATAAACCCTAAGACAGAGAATGTTGAAGATAATATTAAGTGGTGAGTCCACAAAAATGGTGCCATCCACGTCACTTGCAGATCTTTCTGGCAACTCTGAACGTTCAGCTTATTAAACAAAGCCAACCAGAAAATTGTTTATTATTGCAATCCCATGCTCCAAATTGTGTACTTGTTCCAATGGAAACAAAAATCAGAGGTTTGAATTTAATGAAAATGTTTTGTTTATGATTAATTTTTAATGATATAATGTTGTTATCTTTATGTTAAAAAAACGATGCCCAGAAGATTGAAGACCACAAATGGAGTGAGTGGTGTTAGTATAAATGCAGACAAATGATGTAATATTCCACTTTGCATATCTACTTATCAGGTAGTGTGAATTGTGGTTCACCAATATTAAATTGTTTTTGAAGATCCAATTACAATTCAATGATTTCTATGTTACTTAGTTTTTTTTTTTCTTCTACTCCACTCACACCCTCAAATCTATTTTTGGATTCTTCACAAATCTATTTATATGTTCACTCAATTTTTTTCTTTTGCCTCCAATACTCTCACTAAAGCCAAAATCTGCTGACTTTTTACTATTGCTTAAATGATTGATTCGCAAGGGTCAAACGCCAAAATCATATTCGTCTTTTTCCTTTCGAAATTTCGGGCAAATATGTGTTTATTTCCTCTAAAACAATCATAATTTACCATGGATAATTACATACACGGAAGTACGTAATAAATTAAACATCATATACAAATATTACTTATGGCTTATAATATTACATACAAATATTATCTACCGATTATAATTCATAACTAAATTAAACACTACCTACCATTCAAATCTTTTGAAAAGAATGGTGAAGATTATAATTGACATTTTCTTGTATTTCTGGTATTCGTATATATGTTATGTATTAAGAATATAATAATGTAAATATAACTTTTACTAACTATTAAAAAAAAGTTTTAAAAATAATTTTATATCCATTATTATTATTATATATATATATATATATATATATATATATATATATATATTGTTAGTTGTTAGTCTTTAGTTTTTGTTAACGGAAGAGAGTTGAACAAACCATCTCTTTTATCAATTAACCCTATTTCTTTAAATTATTGAATCCGCAACTTTTCCGTTACTCTCCTAGAAGATAAAAAATAAAAGTATACAATTGTAGTCTTTATAAGAAAATTATTAATAAAAATTTAGCCGTAAAAACAGAGACGGCTGTTAATATATATTGATTTTGATGTAATAATAAAATTTTTAATTTATTTTAAAAGCATAGTAAGAAAATAACATAAAATTTCGGTGGAGAATCTAAATTTTAATTGGACGGTGGTGATATATCGGGAAGAAAGATAATAATAAATTATCAGTTGTAACGCAGAAAATTGATTATTTATTTATTTAATTAATTATTTATCGATTAGTTTGCCAATCCATTATTAAAAATGATGTAACCGTGTTTCATTATTTGTCGGTGACGATGATTCTCAAAGGTAAAAAAGATGAGACGAAGAATACGCACATTTTTTTTAAAGTAATAAGATTTTCTGAAACTTAGTTTGTCCCTACCAATATGACAACTTGGTGGCAAATTTCTTTTTAAGATATATCATCACCACGAATGTGGTTTGTACTCTTAAAACTCAATTAAAAATAATGTTTTTTTAAAGAAACTAATAATGACTAAAAAAATAATTTTATATTTGGATGAATCTCTTTCTAAGTTTTGCAGGAGAAAAAAGTATATTGAATTTAGTTTATGATAGAAGCTCATCTTTATTTTTGTCAAGTTTTTATTTTTAATTTATGCTTAAATTAATTGAAGACACTAATTTGGTTTTTTTTCTTCTTTTGTTGTTTTTCTTATGCAAAAAGAGCACGATCCTTGACTGTTACAGTTATTTATGTATCCAATTCTAGGTAAATTTAACAAGTTGTTAGACACGAGTTAATCTTGACAAAATGATATATAAATTTACATTTGTTTTTTGTCCAACTTGTTTTTTAAAAAAAAAAAAATTAAGTGTTGTAACACCCATATGGGTAGGGTATGAAAGACTTATGAGATACAAAAAGTAGTACAAAAAATTTGACTACATAAGTATAATTAGGTGCAAAATAAAGCATATTAGAGAATGTGTGAACATTAATGTAGGAGACCCACTCATATAGTAGATTGTATAAAAAGACCAAAAGAATGTGAAATTCTCGGTAAGGATGTGACTTCATCCTCATAAATGTAAAATATATATGTTTATATAAAAAATTACACTCTAGATTCATTTATAAAAATTTACAGCTAATTACAAGATTTGAAAAAGTGGAGAAGATTTTTTATTGATTTAAAAACTAAAAACATGTGAGTCTCATCCAAAATGGTCCAAAGGAAAGCCTTTTGATTTTACTTTAACCCTTCAATGTTGTATTTGTAACGTCCCATTTAATTATTAAGCGAAATTAAAGGAAAATGTCACACAAAACAAGTACAATAGCGTAGTCCTGGGGTCTTTAACACCACCCCGACAAAACTCAGGCACACCACGATGCCAAAGGAAAGCTGAATACGAAAACAACATAGAGTGTAGCGTAGAAATACAGAAAGAGATACATGGGCCATGGCCCTAAATAAAACACAAGGAAAACTCCAGCCCAGATGGCTAA
>Ga0209589_1001653_pt1 | contig 37329 bp, 12 predicted proteins | sample CowpeawhiteBW_FD_187525 | JGI IMG/M metagenome (GOLD analysis project Ga0209589, IMG submission 187525) | Root nodule microbial communities of legume samples collected from California USA - Cow pea white BW (SPAdes) (version 2) | ecosystem: Host-associated > Plants > Roots > Nodule | place: USA...
TATATATATATATATATATATATATATATATATATATATATATATATATATATATATATATATATATATATATATTCACACACACACACACACACACCTCTCATCCAGTGACAATTATCGTAGGGATGTGAGTCACAAACCATCCTTTGAGGGTTTACCTAGTGAGTGTGATGGTGGGATCGTTGTTGTGAGACGTGAACAAGTATCTAAGTGACAGTTATGAAACAAGATACAGGCACAAGGTCCTAACGTGCATCCATTGTACATATAATAAAAACTAATATTGTATGTGTTATTTACTATAACTCGATATAGGGGATATAACTCAAGACAATTAAGTCTCTGCATTTTCTCGAGTGAAAGTTTATAAGGACTAATGCTCAAATCCGAAAAGTTCCTTACGTTGAACTACAATATTTTGTTTTAAAAGATGATATGTTTTGTTTATTTTATTTTTTAAATTATGTGGAGATTTTGGAAATATTTAATATAATTTTAAAAAATAAATAATTAAAATAAAAATCCTACTATTATTCGTGATTTTATGAACTATTGATTTGATGAGTAAATGTTATTTATGGATAAAAGATTTTTTAGATTGATTAGAAATTATTCTTGTTTAAATCAAAAATCAAATTGATGGCAATTGACTTCCGTATCTCTCTTTTCTACTTTTAAATATCATCAAGGTGCGTGCGGGAAAACAGGGAAAACACACAACAATAGTAGAGTTCTTACAAAGGTGTTTTGTCTCCTTCTTTTCTTCCTTGTATTATCTATTAAAAAAGTGATGTTCATAAAATTCAGAGATCATTCGCTGCACTCGATTGATCTTGCTACCATATCGGAAGATCCCATGATCTTTCTCATCAAATAGACTAAAATGTCAACACAAACATTCATTGCAAATCTAGCACTTATGAACCAGCAACATAAATAGACAATAGAACATTTGAATTGAATTAACTACTAAACAATTAACAACAAAAGGTATGGAATTTAAAGGATATATATAGTATGGGAACTAGACAACTTTTGTAAACAACTAGTGGAGGCTCCATAAACTTTCATAGTAAACTTGCAAAACTTAGTATAATATATTAAATAACATAAGGCTTAAATAGTCCCTATTTTCGATGTGTTTGTTCAATTTGATCATCATTTTCGTTTTGTGTTCAATTAGATCATCACTTTTGTCAAATTTTGTCATTTTCACTAACGATGTTTAAATAGTTAACGTTTTTGAACAATAAGGGTGTGTTCGTTTGAGAGGATGAATTTGACAGAGAGTGAATGAATGTATTTGAGTAGATTTGCATGAAGTTGAGTGAATGAATTTGAAGGTGAAGTTTATGAAAGTTTGTGAATAATATGATAAATAAAAAAAATATTTTAATAGATTAAAATATAAAGTTACTATTTTACCCTCATAGTTAAAATAAACATATTATTTTTATTTAATATTATTATTTTTACTATTATTAAATATTATTATTATTCTTTATTTTTTAACATTATTATTATATTATATTATATTATTACTATTATTTAATCACAGGAGATGAATATAAAAGATAACCTAGAACATGGTGTGAGATAGGACATTATGGTAAAATATCAATTTGTCTTTGCAAATCTCTTTATTTTGGTGAGATCCTGATCCAACATATCATCTCTCACACTCGCTTACACATCCTTGTAAACAAACAACCTTCATCTCTGCAAATCTTCGCTCTTAAATCTGTATGCATACTATATCTGCAGAAGAGAACAAAGCCTAAATGTCACATGTAAGCTCCTAATTTTTTAATTTTTTTTTAATTTCAAAAAAATTGTCCACATATCAAGTCACAATTGGGCCACATGTGAATGTCCGTGCCACTTTCAGTTTGTGGTTGTATTATTATTTTTTTGTTGAATTTAGTCCCGATATTCGTTATTTTTGTCCAATTCAGTTTCTATATTTGTTATTTTTGTTTAATTTAATTCCAGTGTTTGTTAAAATGAAATAATTTGTTCCTTTCCAAATTAAGATCAAATTTAATTTTTTTATAAATATTATATATTTATTTTTAAAATTGACATTATTATTAATTATTTTTGAAATTCAATTATAAATTATTATATTTAAATATTAATTGAATATCATTTTTAGATTCAACATATAATATAATTATTTAAAATATTATTAAAATATAATTATTAAATGTTTAAAAAATATATATTAATATTTGTCAAATTGACATTTAAATATAAAATATTTAATATTTTTATTGCATTTTAGATATTAAAATCTAAAATGTTTTATATTTAAATGTTAATTTTATAAATATTAATTTAATTTTCTAAAATACTTATAATATTTATAATATTTTTAAATATTAATTTTAAAAGTATCAGTATTTTAGAATATAAATATTAGAAAAAAATTTAATAATTATTTTCTAATAATATTTTAAATAATTGTATTTTATTTAACAATTAAATTTAATAACTATATTCAGTTTATAATTAAATTTAATATTTATAATTGAATTTCAAAAATAATTAATAAAAATGTGTATTTTAGAAAAAATATTACTATAATTTTTATAAAAGTTATTAAATTTGGTGTCAATTTGAAAGGGACAAAAATAATTCATTTTAACTAAACCTTGGATAAAAATGAACAAAAATATTGAATATAGGAACTAAATGGAACAAAAATAATGAATATAAGAACCAAATTGAAAAAAAAATAACACATCATCAAACTGACACATGACACTGATATTATCACTGTGATACAATTATAAATTGACACGGGGACAATTTTTTTTAAAATTAAAAAAAAATTAAGAAAAATTAAAAAAAAAAATCAAGAGCTGACACGTGACATGTATTGTTCAAACACGTTATTTATTTAAACATCATTTGTAAAAAGGACCAAATTAACAAAGATTTGACGAAATCAAGAACCTAATTAAACGCAAAACGAAAATGAGAACTAAATTAAAAAAAAAAACAATAAAAATAGAGGTCAAATATATATTGAAGTCATAACATAATAATATTAAACATATCAACTTTGTAAAGAAAAATAGTAAACTACATTAATAAAATAACAAAATTTGCAAGTACATTACTACTAACAAAAGATCAAACTACACCAAATCAAGCATAAATAATTTAAACCCGAGTTCTTAAAGTGATAGTATTTAAAAAACGAAAAAATGACTAATGTCTTCAAATCTCCATGTCCAATGACATCATCTCCAAAATCACCATCTCTAGTGAGTTTTTTCTTAGATGACAAATGCATCAACAGAATTGGCATCCGATTCCAAATTATGAAGATAAAATACAAATGCAAGTGATTTGTCCTCTTTGTATGAACCTAGAAAACAAAACAAAAAATGATCTTGGAGACATTGCTATCAAAGGATTGGACATCTAAATTTGAAAACACTAGACCTTTATTGCTTTTTTAAGAACTTATGTTCCTTATCAATGAATACTAGTGAACCAAACATGACTGAAACATATAATTAAGCTGCATAATCTCTAGTAGTGAAATAAATCTATTATAAGCACAAAATGATTCCATGTTAAAGAAAGCACGAGCAGAGATAGAAGGAAAAGTTGAAGCATACGAGACAAACCAAATACCAGTCCCAATCAAACTGAAAAGAGAGCCACCACATTAAAAATGAACACTTTTAATTCCAAACTATAAGTGACCTCAAAACTATCCCTCCTTGAACTTCCAAAACCAAACTTCAAAATTCCTTTTGAAGCATTAGTTAGTGTCGTGACTAATCTTGTTAGTTCCTTTCATCTTCCAATTTGAATTGTAGCCTTTGGTTTATAAACCATCTTAGCATTCTTAAACAACGAAGTAACCAACTCCAACAACTAAAAAAAACATTCTTGATAAATATTTAAGTGATACGAATTTGAGTACAAATTCTTTTTAAAAATGAAAGTATGATAGAAGTATATTTCCTAAACATATATAAGAAGAATTTGAGAAAAACATTTACAATTCAAAAGATCTAGTTGAAGATCATAATAACATGTTTCCTTGAAGCTTATAATGTGCTATGAAGGAAAAAACTTAATAAACATGAAGATCATATGCACATTAAAAGATAATTTTTAGAAAAAATAATTTATGTTTCTATGTTTTTGGGCTTTCTTCTAGAAATTAGTTGATGTTTTTATGTTTTTGGGTTTTTTGCTTTCTTTTAAAGTTTTTATATTTTATTAAACTTATGTGTCTATATATAAATTACAAAAAACTAATGTAGACACTTTTAATCATATATTGAATTATATATAGAGTACTAAAATCTAATGTAAACACTTTTAGTCATATATTGAATTTTATTTCATTAAAGAGAGGATCTTCTTGTTATTGACTTAGGTCTCAGGTTCTTATCAAAGATTAACATCGTTGTGGCGAATCTTTACTTCACTTATCAATATGTTAGATTGTAATGTCATTTATCTTTGTGTCTTATTTCATGCTCTTTTTTCTAATTTATTTTTGTCATCTAAAAGATTCAGATCCAAAAACGTAGTACTCTTCCTAGATAGGATATATGACTCAGTTTGATATCTACATTTTTCAAAACATGGAGCAAGGTCAACATTTCATGGATATATGCGCTTGTCTCAATAAAATAATAAAGAACAAGAGCCTACAATGTGTGTCTTAATAAGAAAACTACAATATGGATTATGTGCTCTACTAAAGTCCCATGGCACCTAAAAGATGAAGAGATGTAATGCAAAAGAATTTTCTTCCAAGAAAATGGATTTCTTCACTTGTTAATTTTTGGTATAAATACAGATTTGGTATCCTAACTTTTTTGGAAAGTTCAATTTGGTACCCAAACTTTAGGAATGTTCAATTTGGTACCCAGACTTTTTAAACGTGTTTATTTTGGTACCTTCCGTTAAAAACTACATAACGTTGTTTGCCTTCTGTTGAGGTGGTACTGTGCATGACATACATGGCATAAAGAATGGTTCGGCACATGGTTTTTGTGGTAAAAAAAATTGAAGTAAATAATTTGTGAAGTAAAAAAATATAGAATAGCGTTGTTGTCGATTTGGGGCAAAATTAGGGATGTTTAGGGATGTGAAATCGAAAAATTTACAGAAAGGACAATTATGGCAGAAGCTAAATTTGGGAGTTAGGGTTCGGTGGTTAATTTGCGTTCGGTGATCAGAATTAAAGGTGGCCATGTTTAAGGAAATGAAGTTATATATAGTAGCAGTCTCCCTGCATCTGTGTGGTTGGTGGTGATTGGTCATTATGGGCAGAGGCAACCAAACAGTCCCTTCTCACTCTGATGCGATTGCAGAAGGATACGTTCCACTTGATTTTGGCCATGCTCGTCTTCAACAACTCGGTTACAAGCAAGAACTCAAGCGTGGCTTATCGTATGTTTCTCTTCTTTCCATTTTTTCACTGCACTCTTTCTTTTTCTTCTTAAATCTTGCTTTGAACTATGACAGGGTGATTTCGAATTTTGCGTTTTCGTTTTGTATTATTTCGGGGCTAACCGGAGTCACTACTCTTTACAACACTAGGTTGAACTACGGTGGCACTGTTTCCATCGTCTATGGTTGGTTCATTGTCTCTGCTTTGATTTTTTTTTTACCACAAAAATCAAGTGCCGAACCATTCTTTCTGCCACGTATCCCTGCACAGTGCCACCTCAACAAAAGGTAAACGGCGTTATGTAGTCTTTAACGGAAGGTACCAAAATAAATACGTTTAAAAAGTTTGGGTACCAAATTGAACATTCCTAAAGTTCAGGTACCAATTTGAACTTTTCAAAAAAGTTGGGGTACTAAATTTGTATTTATACCTTAATTTTTCTTTGAAGGAAGGGAAGAGAAGGTAATGGAAGAAAAAGGCAACACCAATGAACAGGGCAAACTATTGCAGACAAAAAGCTAAAGATAAAGTGCTTACTCAAAGAGACAAATGAACATATACCACAATAATGAACGTTGAACACTGATTTTTCCTAAAAAAGACACGACCAAAGGGGTACTGAAAACGAATATCGGTCTCACTTTTGAAAAAACTGAATTTTTCTCAATCCAACTCGGCTCGAACCTGTGGTGAGCTGAGTTGGCTTATGGATTGAAACTCATTTTGACATCTCTAAATGCATAAGGGTGAAGCAAACAGAGAAAAAAAAAAACCTTGAACAATATAGATTCAAGTAGTACTGACAACGGATCAGGTCGAGCACCCGTAACTCAATTTGAAAAAAAGAATATTCATATATTATTTATCATATATCTGTTTAAAAAATACTGACAGGTTTTTTTAAAATTCGTGGATATCCATAAATATTTGCATACCTATAAATATTTTAAAAAAATATAATTTTTTTAATTTTTTTAAATAAAATTATAAAAAAATAAATATAACATAAAATAAATTTAACTTAATAAAATATAAATTAAATTTTAATTTTAATTTTTTATAAAAAAAACATCTATAAATAAATATCTGGAGATATTTTTTACATAGGTAGATTCAAACCTCTCGACTGGAACAAGGCACGTAGCGGAAGGAAAAAGAAGGAATCGGAAGGAGCATTGTTGCAAAACGCACGGGTTGAAGCAGGAAACGCTGATTTCAAAAGCTCAAATTTGTCCCTCATTCAATTTACACTGTCTTAGTTACTAAATTTACTTTTTATTTAAAAATTAATGTCAACTCAAAAGGTCGCCACGTCAGGTTGTAATATTATTACTAAAATTTGGTTGCTAGAAAGGTTAAATTGTAATATTGTTACTAAAATTTGGTTGTTAGAAAGGTTAGATTGTATTATTGTGGCTAAAATTTGGTTGTTAGAAAAGTGGTAATATTCATGTCAAATTTGACCATTAGAATATTATTTTCCTTTTAAATATCGGTTTAAGTGTCAACCATTTTACTATGCTTATACATGTTACTTATTATTTTATCATATGTGCGTAGTAATCCAAATTGTTTGTTTTTTCACTCATTTTAATATGAAATTTATTTAAGTTTGAAGTGAAAAAACTATTATAATACTTTAAAGATAAAAGAATATGCTAGGATTTAATTTTAGCTCTAAAAGCAATGTTTCGTCGTAGTAATGATTAATACATTTAAATTAACAAATACAAGTTTATAAAGTTATTTCTTTAAATATAATTTATTTATTTATTTGACAAAAATCATTATGTTCTCATTTAGCGAGAATGACTTCATAATATGTTTTTAATTTACTTTCTATTATTATTATTATTATTATTATTATTATTATTATTATTATTATTATTATTATTATTATATACAGAGTTTAAGATTTGAACTAAATACAAACAATTTTATGTTGGTTTTGATTTTTACTAATATGTTTAATTTTATTATTGAGCTCGTTCTGAACATCTTTAAACTTTCTTATTTTATCTAACTTTTGAATAATTTCTTAAACGATTACAAAGTAATGAGAGATAATTTTTTTTTATATTAAGTTATTATTTGAATTAATTTAGATAGGTTGATATGTTTTGAAGGTGATTGTGGGAGTAAACTTGTTTGAGTTATTTTTTTTTTTATATTTTTACAAGACTATTAGCATTTATTGTGATTAATTGGTGATAATGTTTGAATTGGTTTTGGACTATCTAATTTTAAGCTATCAACAATTTATTGATGGTATGACTTGTAAAACATGTTATAATGGATGTTTTAGTTAAAATGACTTGAAACTGTATGAATATGATGGATGTTTGTATTGAGATATTTTTTTAGTTTGGGTTAGTCAATTTGAGTTACACCAATATTATATGAATGTTCTTACCGATTTAAGTGTACTTGAATATGGGTAAGCAGATATCCTTTTTTGTTAAATATTCAGTTGGTCTATATATTTGTTTTGAAAATTTTAAGTATATCCATTTCTATATTTTGATCTTAATTGAGTCTCTATTTTTGAAAATGTAATACAATTTGATCATTTCAGTTAGTATTATACTAAGAAAAGACCTTAAAATTCAAGAGAATCAATCAGAAGACTTTACAGGATATATATTTTATCTTGTAAAAACAATACTTAAATCAAATTCATATAAAAATTTAATATCACTCCAATTAAAAGATATTAAAAACAATTAAGTTATAAGTATGTTTTCCTGGTTATGAGATTTAGCCTTTAATTTTCAACACTTATCCCATATATATTTTATAAAAGGGTTAAATATGTTTTTGCTCCCTCAAGATTCAGTGAATTTTGGAATTAGTCCCTCTATGAAACTTTATACCAATTTAGTCCTTCATCTTTAGAAATGTATGGATTTAGTCCTTCTTACCAAATTTTGTTAAGTTTATTTGACATTTTAAACGCATTTTATCATAATATTTGAGTTAACATTGAAGCGAAAATGTGTCAAACGGTGCAAACAATTCAAATACTATATGAAATGCGCTTGAAACGTCAGATAAACTTAACAATTTTTTGCTAAAAGGACTAAATTCACGCATTTTTAAAGATTAAGGACTAAATTGATATAAAGTTTCGAAGATGGACTAATTCCAAAATCCACTTAAACTTGAAGGACCAAAAACATATTTAACCCTTTATAAAATTAAATTATCTCTTTAGAGTTGTGAGATTATTATTTTTTTCATGACATTTTTTTTCACAAGCAAATATATATATATATATATATATATATATATATATTCACATCCAAAAAACAGTCAACTAAAGAGGATAAATAATGAACATTCAAAGTACTTTGTGTGTAACTCAAAACAACTAGATTTCTACCCATGCAAACTCTTCCATTGGTCACAACTCCAGTACAAAATAAAAGAAAAGAAAAATAAATGCTTCTATTGATGTTCAATCATTCTAAAGCTCACTCCCTGTATTTGTTCTATGCTCAGCTTGTACAAGAGTTCAACAACTCATAATCTAAAAAATATTTCATCATCGACAAAGAAATATTATATTGTTAGAGGTGTTTATAATCAAACAAGTACTCTTTATTATATCTAAACATAATTTAAAATAATAAATATAAGAATTTGACATAATTATATTTCATTTGTTTTTTATTTGATTTTATTATAATTATATAATATATTTCTATTTATAAAAAGTATACTAGCTATCTGTATTTTCATTTTCAACTGTAAAATTAAGTAATTTATTTACAATTATAAGAAAAAATAAAATTATAAGCATGACAATAATTATACAAATATTTACAACATATTTATTTATTGGGTTAAATATGTTTTTGGTCCTCCGACTTTTAGTAAATTTTGGGATTAGTCTATCTTCGAAACTTTATACCAATTTAGTCATTCATCTTTAGAAATGCATGGATTTAGTCTTTCTTACCAAATTTTGTTAAGTTTATTTGACATTTTAAACACATTTTATGATAATATTTGAATTAACATTGAAGCGAAAATGTGTCAAACGGTGTAAAAAATTCAAATATTATCATGAAATGCGCTTGAAACGTCAAATAAACTTAACAAAATTTTATAAGAAGGACTAAATCCACACATTTCTAAAGATGAAGGACTAAATTGGTATAAAATTTCAAAGAGGGACTAATTCCAAATTTCACTGAAACTTGAAGGGCCAAAAATATATTTAATCCTTATTTATTTCATAAATTTCATTAAAAAATATTTATTAACACTAAAAGATATAATAAATTATATATATACGGATATAACATTTTTTATTTTATATATAACACTTAGTGAATTACCTATACTGACATTTTTTATAGACAAAAATTAATTTTGATCCAATTTTTACATAAAATATGAATAATCAGATCCATAATTTAGAAAGTTAGTTATTCCAGTAGTTGTACGTACTTGTCCAGAAAAAAAAATAAAAAATAAAAAATACGGAATATTTAAGAAAAGACATTGATTATATTAAAAACACGAAATTATGAGAAAATCATTTTTCTTAATATAACACCCTAAAACATATCCATAAGCATGCAACATATGTAACATTGTTGGAGAAGTTCTATCAGAAGTTCTATCATTGGCAACACTAGAGAAGAAGAAGAGTTATGGCGGAAGGAAGCGAAGGAGAGAAAAACAGAACCATGAAACGGCTTCTTCTCATAATAAACTGTCTCTTACTTGCCGTCGGAACCGCCGGCGGCCCCCTCGTTATGCGTCTCTACTTCCTCCGTGGCGGCAACCGCGTCTGGCTTTCAAGCTTCCTCCAAACAGCCGGCTTCCCCTTCATGCTACTACCCCTCGCCGTCTCTTACTTCCGCCGCCGCGCAGCGGCAGCGGCAGAGAGAACGGCCAAACCCAGTCCGGTCTCGATGAAAACCCCTCTCCTCGCGGCCTCCGTCTTCATCGGAGTCATCACCGGCCTCGACGACTACCTCTATGCCTACGGCGTGGCGCGCCTCCCCGTGTCCACGTCAGTACTCATCATTGCCTCACAACTCGGCTTCACCGCGCTCTTCGCGTTCCTGTTGGTGGGCCAGAAGTTCACCTCGTACTCCGTGAACGCCGTCGTTTTGCTAACCGCCGGCGCCGGCGTTCTGGCGCTACACACCAAGGGAGACCGCCCCCACGGCGAGTCCATGAAGGACTACGTCATGGGGTTCGTGATGACAGCAATTGCTGCAGCATTGTACGGCTTGGTGTTACCCTTGGTGGAGTTGGTGTACAAAAAAACCAAACAACCTATTACCTATTCCCTTGTCATGGAGATTCAGTTGGTGATGAGCTTCTCCGCCACTCTCTTCTGCTTCATCGGCATGATCATTAACAACGACTTTAAGGTATATACTTAACAATATATTACCCAATAAAACAGTTAATTTTGTTATTATTAATGATCTGAACTTATCGCAGGTGATTCCGAGAGAAGCTAAAACTTTCAAGCACGGGGAAGTTAATTACTACGCTGTGTTGGTGGGCACTGCAATAATATGGCAAGCTTTTTTCTTGGGAGCTGTTGGGGTTATTTTTTGTGCATCTTCTTTGTTTTCTGGTGTTTTAATTGCGGTGTTGCTACCCATAACGGAGGTGTTGGCGGTTATTTTCTACAAAGAGAAGTTTCAGGCGGAGAAGGGTGTTTCTCTGTTCCTATCGCTCTGGGGCATGGTGTCTTACTTGTATGGGGAGATTAAACATGAGAAGAAGATGAAGAAAGAGAAGAGCAGTGACATGGAAGCAACAGCAACAGCCATGTCTGAATTGGGAAATGATTGAAAAATGAGAATGTTTTTTAGGTTATTGGTTGTTGTGAAATAGTAGAGTTCTTTGACTGTTTGGTTGTGGTTTCGTCTATAAAAGGTGTGGTCACAAAGGAGTCAATGGATGCCATCTTTGTCCCACTACAATTTAATGTTCGTACTACGTCAACCCTTTTATTCCCGCTCGAAGGTTTCATAAAAGTTTCATTCAAATCAATTTTACTATGTTTGTACTAAAAGTTAATGTATGATGTGTTACTACAAAAAATATATATATAATGGTTATTATTGTACTTTCTCTTTTGGATCCGACTTTAATTTATCAATAAATTAAGATTAATTACGATCTCCAAATAACTACCTTCACTAATCTAAGAAAAGTTATCGGGTTTTTTGTCCGTACGTGAATGAAAAAGGTGACGATAAGATAAAATCACGCGTCGTATATATTTGACATTCTTAATTGGACTTTTTGCATTTCCTTATGATTAGATGATCTGCAAAGAAAATACAATAAATCATGGTAACCTTATGACAAAGAAAATACAATAATTCATCAATAACCTTATGACAGGGAATATGGGTGGTAAAATGAACAGACGGATTAACTTACCTTTCCGGAAACATGGGCAGATTGGATTTAAATTTTAAACTCATTAGTTCGTTCTGCTTCGTTTTGGTTTGATTTGTGTAATCTATTAAATTTGTGGATCAAAGTTAGATTAGTTTATTATTAGTCCGCTAACTTATTTTTATTTTTCTTTTATTTTCTTAAATTAAAAAATAATTAAAAAATTAATTTAACATGTAAATGTAAAATTTATTTTTATTTATCTAATTAAAAATATCAATTAATCAATTAAAAAATTAGAAAATATTTATATGATTAAATATGTTTTAAATACTCATTTATAAGTGTATATATATATATATATAAAAATTAAATAAAAATTAAAAAAAAGTGGTGGACCAATTTGTTAGCTCGGCCTATGATAGGACGAGTTGTAATTCTTGACTCTTTTTTAGTGATATATAGCTTTGTTTGGTCCATTTTTGGTGAACCAAGAACGGATTGGTTAGAGTGAATTAAATTGACCTATTTTAATATCCTTAACTCAGAATGATATAATATTGTAAAAAAATTTTAAATATCGATTACTTATCAACAATTTTACATTTTTAAAGAACTTTGTATTCCAAATTATTAGTTTTTTTTTCACTCATTTTAATTTGAATTTTATTTTAAATGAAATAATGGTCAAAACTATATACATGGCCGACTTATGTTCTAGACAGAAAAAAAAAACTCAGGCTTTGGGCCTTAAAAAAAATCTTCCAAACTCAAATTATAATTAATGTCTTTTTATAAAAATAATTAGAAAATTATGTTTGAAAATAAAATATAATTAAATTATTATCGGTGACTATTAAATTTTATTGCTATTAAAAGTTATATTTAATGATTTAACAACCATTTTTAATAAATCATAATATTTTTAAAGAAAAAGTTAGCTATTAACATATTAGCCTTAATATTTTAAAAAAATATTAAATAAAATTAATTATAAGAATTTACTATATAATTTTGCATAAAAAATATTTCAAAAATATTTTTTTAAATAAAATTATGATATACTTTAAATAAATTATTTTATTAGTAAATAAAAAAGTTTAATTTTTAAATCTTTTTCGGATCTCCCTTACATCTGAACGCTCCTTATTATAACCCTTTAAAGATAAAAAAGAATATGTTAGTATTTAATTTGAGATTTAAAAATAATTTTTTGATCATAGTAATAATTAATACATTTAAATTAACACATACATATTTATAAATTCTTTTTTTAAAATGTAATTTTTTTAGTTAACAAAAATCATTAGATTATCATTTAACAAAAAATGACTTTTTTATTTATTTTTCTATTATTACTATTATTGTTATTATTATATGCAAAATTTATGTAAGATTTTAACTAAATAAACAAGTTTATATGGATTTAGATATATACTAATATGTTTAATTTAATATTAAGTTCCTTCTGAACATTTTAAAACTTTCGTAATTTGTCTAACTTTTGAATTATTTCCTAAATGATTACAAAGTAATGAGAGTTAATTCCTTTACATTAAGTTATTTGATTTCATTTTGAAATGTATGATATGTTTTGAAGTTTATTGTTGGAGTAAAAATTGTTGGAGTTAGATTTTTTATATGTTACTAAACTATAGTATTTATTGTGATTAATTGGTGATGACATTTGAATTAGGTTTGAACTGATTTTAAGCTATAAATAATTTATTGATGGTGACATATAAAACATTATAGTTAAAATGACTTTAAATTATATGAATGTTTCTATGTTTAAGTAGTTGAGTTTGGTTGGTCCAATATTATATGATTGTTTCCTCTTATTGCTCCCACTGTCACACAAACATTGATACTTCCAAGGACAATACAAAAAACTCAACTAAAACGGACAAATATGAAAATCTAAAGTGCTTTGCTAGTAACTCAAGCTGAAGACAATTACATTTCTATCCACGTAAATCAAGTTCACATTTTTTTATGGATTTTGTTGATGCTTTAAAATTAAAGGTAAGAATAATTAATATACATTATATTAAAAGAAATTTAATCTAATAATCATTGATATAATTTTATTTTATTTAAAGTAAAAAAATGTTTATAATTATTGAACAATTATGTTTAATATTTTATTTAATGTCTATCAACAAAAAATAAAAAAATAATTAAATAATTATATTTTAATGTTGTTAAAAATTAAAATATAATTAAACATAAAAAATTAAATTAACAGAAAAGTCAATAAAAAAACAGTGTTAGAATATCTAAAAGGTAAAAGAAAAAATAATTAAATAATTAAAGTGCTTATTTGTATCATAAAATTATTACTTAAAAATTTCAAAGAATATTTTTTTTATAACATTTGTTATATATATTTATATTTTTTTAATTAATGAGCTTAATTATTTTAATTTTCTATTTAAAAATATAAAATCAATAAACATTAATTACTTTTTAATGGATGTTTTTAAGAAACTAATTAACACTTTTCACTTTTTTTTTAGATTGGTTGGAGTTGATGAATTAAAAATACATTATATTAATATTTTAAAATTTTAGAATTAATGATCATTAAAATATTTTGAAAATCCAGGAAAAAGAATACAAATAAAAAAAAATCTAAAGTTTGCAAAATCATATAATTTAAACGATTTTCACTTGTCTTTCTGCACCAAAAAGTTACATGACACAGTTCCAATACAAAATAAAAAAATAAAATAAAATAAAGGAAAAAATAAATGATTCTATTGATGTTCAAGAATTCTAAGTTCACTCTGTATTTGTTACGTGCCTAGATTGTATAAAAGTTCAACAACTCATAATCTAAAAACCATTTATCATCCACATCACCCAATCAAAACAAATACATGTTAAATATATTATTAAATAGGTTAAGTTTAATATAAATTAAATTTATTTATTACCTGTAAATAACACGCATGAAAACAAGTTTTTATAAAAAATAAAAAGAAATATCATATTGTTATAGATGTTTATTAGAGCTGTCAAAATGGGTTGGAACTCGCGAGTCAACCCGGCTCATCACGGGTTCAGATTGAGTTGAAATTTTTTTACAAATTTTAATACGGGTTTATTTTTGACCCGACTCATTTAAAATCTGGCTCATTCGGGTTAAACCCGTGGTAAGCAGGGTTGGCTCACCAACCCGCAGATAAAAGGGTTATACAAATGTTTTTTATTAAGTTGGGCTTTACATTTGGGTCATGTTAGTGTTTTTTTTAACCAACACATAAATAATTTGTATTTTTATTTATTTTGGTTTGTATTAAAGTTTATTTAGATTTTAATTAGAATTATAATTTAGTTTTAACTTAAAATAAAATAAAAAAATTGTATTTTTTTTAATTAAGTAAACCCATGAGCCAACCCGTTTAACCTGCCAACCCGTGGTGGGTCGGACCAGGTTTGAATTTTTTTGGCTCGGTAAAAAGTGAGCCGGGTTGGGTTGGCTCACTAAATCATCAACCCGTGATAGGTCAAGCCGGGTCGTGTCGGATTATCCATTTTGACAGCTCTAATGTTTATAATCAAACAAGTAAAAAAAATAAAAGATAAAAAATCAATAAAATTAATGTTTTAAAAATTTTATATTAATTAAGTGATCTAATTAAATATTCAGAAAATTAATAATAAAACTATCTATTATATTTAAACAATTTTAAATAATAAATAGAAGATTTTTGACATAAGTATATTTCATTTTATTATAATTAAAGAATACATTTATTTCTATCAAATGTATACTAGCTAACTGCATTTTCATTTAACCATAAAATTAAGTAATTTATTTATAATTGTGATAAAAAAATAAAATTATGAACATAATAATAATCATAAAAATATCACAACATATTTATTTATTACATAAATTTCATTAAAAAATGTTGCACTTGGGTTAATAAAACAGTTTTAAACCTAGGACAAAAATAAAACACTACAGTTTGGTTTAATTTTTATATTAAATGGAAAGGAGGCAAACCCATTGATTCCTATAGAACGAATCAGCACCGTCCGTTCATCTGCCCGGTGATGGCGAACCACCCCCTCTCCGCCGGAATAAGACGGTAAGCCTAATCCCTTCTTCGCTCTCAGCTTTCTTCATCACCATCAACCTTCTTAACACAGAAAATTTCACTGCATCAGTTTTGTGTTCGGGGCACGAACTCTTTGCAGCACCGTTGCTTCACGCGCTTCGACGTTGCACGCGCCGTTATTGCGCAAGCTCAAGTCCCCAAAGCAGAATCCATTGCTGGTGCTTCAAAATTGGGTGGACGAAGGCAACAATGTTTCACCCTCCCAGTTCAGAAGCATCGCCAGAACCCTAGTCAAATCGAAGCGCTACCACCACGCCCTTGAGGTTCGGTTCGGTTTTCTTCTGCCGTTTATTGCTTTAAATTAGTCTACGTTATTAAGTTTCTTATATTTGTGAAACAAATATTCTTGAAGTTATACAATAGGTTCATATAATGAAGAGAAGCAATTTTGAGCAGCAGCAGATGGAACACTTAGTTTTCATCTAGTATAGCAAAACTCTGAATACAACAATTTGTCTAATTTAGATTCTCTTAAGGGTTTTTCTATGCTATTATTATTCTATTTTACCTTTACCTTCAAAATACTGACATTCATTTTGATGTTTTAAAATATTAAAAATATTTTTAAAGTATCAGTGTATTTAATGTCCGGAGGACAACACCAAAAAAACCCATCTGGAATCCAATTTGACATTCTTGATATGAATGGTCCCGTTCTACTAAATGAGGTTGTTCATAGTTATTATGAGTGAGTGGTTGCAGAAATGGGTGGAAGGGAGAAACTGATAAAGAGGAACTGGGTTTTTGTGAAAATACTTTTCACTTGGGAAATTTTTACTCACATAATTGGGGCTTGGGAGGGTACGACCTTTACTAAACTACAAACAAAATTGAAGAGAGCAACTTCGAGGCATTCAAGCTCTAGCGCAGGGGATATTGTTGAAGATGGAGAGGAAAAAAGTAATGCAAAATGTAGAAGGTCGAGAGCAATGAAAAGAAAGAGGATGAGATATGAGTATATTATTGATATAGCAATAATCTTTAAGAAAGCTCAAGATATATTGGAGATGACGAGTTTGATTGACAAATAAGGATAATTGTTGCTTATATTTGTTTTTAGGCATCTAGTCTTTAGCTTATGCCTTAGAGGCCTAAACTTATTTAGCAATTGATTTGGTGTTGCATTCTTTATTTCTCATGCCTCTTGTTGTATTGACTTATTGTTTTTATAATGCCATAGATTAACTATGACTGTGCCTTTTAAATAATGCGTTTTGAGAATTAGGGCTGAGAATGTCTTAAAGTGCATTACTTTGCATGTATATAAATTATTTGCATTAAGTCATCTATTTTTGCATTGACTGCTCTGCACTCCACTGTACCATTAATGCTTTTGGGCCAGCCACTTGCCCACTTTCAAGGATTTACTACGCAAGGCTTTTCATACCATACATTTTCTGATAAAGGATTCTTTCAGTCTGTGGCAAGCATGTCATTATAATGCAATTAGGTTTTGAGATAGTGTATAGTAAATTAGATTAGCAATTTAAATTTGTCAATTATTTTTTTACAGTTATTTAAGTGGATAGAAAATCAGAAGAATTTCCGTATGATCCCAGTTGATCATGCTATGAAATTGGAGTTAATCATTGAAAATTATGGTTTAATGGAAGCTGAAGAATATTTTATGAATCTACCTGACTCGGCTGCAAAGAAGGCGGCTTATCTCGGGCTTCTTCGTGGATATGTAAGATATAGGGATACCACTAAGGCTGAGGCTTTAATGGTGAAGCTCTATGATTTGGGGCTAGTTGCGAGTCCTCACCCTTTTAATGAGATGATGAAGCTGTATCTACTGACCTGTGAGTACAGGAAGGTACCCCTTGTTATCCAGCAAATGAAGCGGAATAAAATACCCTGCAATGTTCTCTCCTACAATCTTTGGATGAATGCCTGTAGTGAGGAAGAAGGGTACGGGATTGCTGCAGTAGAGACAGTTTTTAGACAAATGCAGAATGACAAGAACGTTGAAGTGGGATGGAGCAGTCTTGCCACATTAGCCAATGTTTACAAGAAAGCAGAGCAACCTAAGAAAGCCATTCTGGTTCTCAAAGATGCTGAAAAGAAACTATCTACATGTAATCGTCTCGGTTACTTCTTCCTCATAACACTATATGCTTCTTTGAAGGATAAGGAGGGAGTCTTGCGGTTATGGGAAGCTAGTAAGGCAGTTGGTGAAAGAATCAGTTGTGCTAACTACATTTGCATACTAACATGCTTGGTGAAGCTTGGGGACATTCTACAAGCCGAGAGAATCTTCTCAGAATGGGAATCTAATTGTCAGAAGTATGATATCAGAGTTTCTAATGTTCTTTTGGGTGCATATGTGAGGGATGGATTAATGGAAGAAGCTGAATCATTACATCTCCACACATTGCAAAAGGGTGGTTGTCCAAACTATAAGACAATGGAAATTCTTGTAGAAGGATATGTGAATAGGAAAAAAATAGACGAGGCTATAATTGCAATGAAAAGAGCTTTGTCTATGACAAAAAATTGTCATTGGAGGCCACCACATGGACTTATGTTGGCTATTGTGGAGAGTTTGGAGAAAGATGGGAATCTTGAATATGCCAATAAGTATATTACAGATATCCATAATTTTGGTCTTGCTAGTTTACCATTGTATAAAATATTACTAAGAATGCACCTTTATGCCAACAAACCACCTTTCCATATCCTTAAAATGATGGATGAAGAGAAGGTTGAGATGGATGATGAGACACATTCCATTGTTAAAGCTTTCACTTTGTAGGTAGCATCTGTTACATTACGTTTTCCTGATTGCTTATTACAAGTTGAGCAGTTTTCCCTCCTAAGAATAATTCTTGTTTTGTGGATGTGTTCAGGCCAAAAAATTCCGAGGTGGAGCGGTAACCTGAAAGTCAATTCCATTCTCCGGTAATCATTTCCTTAAGAAAAGGTTCAACTTTTTCCTACCTAAGAAGGATAAGACCATTTTTTAATCAGACAAAGAAGCAAACGTGTGTTCTTTTTGAAGATTAGCTGCTTACTAGATACCCCAACATCTTTAGTTATATTGTTTTGTAAGTTCCACAAGTAGCAAGCTTTTTTGTAATCACATTGATGTTCAATTCCCTTATTTTTGAACTTGTTGAAATATAATTTTCGTAATTATAGAACATTAGTTTCAGTATGCCATGGCTCAGGCCCATTTATTTATGCTTTGAAGGAAGTGCCTTTCATAATGGTTTTTTTTTTTCAGCATTTATTGTGTTTTTAGAAAAGCACTAAATTTTTTGAAAAGTTTTTACACTTTTTATAGTTAGATACTTTCATTTATTTTTTCAAAACTTTTTTTTTTTAATTTAAATTTTTTTTAATTAAATATCTATATTTTTAAAGGAAATATGTCGTGCACATGCTGAGTCATCCAATCACAAACCACCATGTATGGTAAACTAGATAACTTCTATAATAATATTGATGCACTGGCTATACTCCAGATTGCAAAAAACACTCTTGTCTTTAGGTAGTCATTGATGTTGGGATGACAAAAAAATAGTGATGCAGTAGCACTACCATTTAAAAGAAGGGAATAAAAACCTAAAATAGTGGATTTTTGAAAAACCAAATTGGAAAGAACCTCTTGAAACAGACTTTGACTGCCGTGAGTGCTCCCTTGGACTTCTATGATTGCTCAACCAATTATCCTCATTTTTACACCAACTTTTCTTCTTTCATAACCAGGTAGCTAAACCTTATTTGTTAGGATTTTACGAAGCTAGACTCTTACTCATACATCTACTCTAAGATTTAATCTAGATTTAGTATTCTTTATTAGTCTTCATTCACTTTGCTTTTTTCAGGTTGATGTCCGTTCCGTGGCTTATGGTTTGAAAATTGTGTTTAAATCTTGATTGATGAAGAGTTCCTAATAGGTTTTGTATCTAGGAATAGAGCAAAACTTTAGTTTTTTTTTGGAAAACCGTTATTCTTAATGCAAGTTGTTTGGTTTTTCCATTCAAGGGATTTACAATTTAATTAAAAAACTTGTGCTATCTCACGAATGGATTAGGTTTGAGATATATTATAGATTGATGCTAAAGTGTACTTTAGACTTGTTGGAACTGGTTTACTGCACAGTGATAGGGTTTGGTGAAATTAAACTCTAACATCCTAATGCCATGGTGAATTCGTGTTTTGCTACTTGCCACATGTTTTACAAAATACCTTTATAACTTACATCATTTCTGCTTGTTAATTTATTTGTTTATTTAAATTCGTGCAAAGCAATTGAAATCATATTTCTCATGACTGTAGTTAGTGAACGGTGTGTTTAGCAAAGTATCATGCGAGTCACCATAGAGACTATCACTTACTCATTGAATATTACTGTGCTAATTGGTATGCTTGCCAATCATACTGATTTTATAGGGTTTTAACATATGATCGAAATGTTAAATTTTTATTATATGTCTATTGTATGAATAATATATGGCAAACAACCAAGATTTGCTACACCCATTGTTTTTATCTTACCATTCCAGATTGCACCAGTTGTATAAAGGTACAAGGTCAGTCATGGTGTAGATATTTGTTTCTACCATTTTGTTGATCACTTTTTTTCTCGAGTTTTCTACCTCCTAGTTCTTTTCACATTTCTCCTATTTCTATATAGATGAATATTCGTTTTTGTTTTTAATGTTCATGCATATATTTATGAGTTGCACCTCAGCATTATTGTCAAGTTGAGGTACACAGCCAAATGAAATTCATTCAAAGATCAGAGGTGATAGAAAACTAGAAAGATTGGCAGAGCCTAGGCATGATTGCAGGGCTCAATGTGACTTTTTGTAGTTTTTGCTGAGCACAGTTTTTTGGGTAGCATGTTGAAGGTCAAACTGCAAACGAATATTAGATTTGACAATTTTGGTCTCTCAATTGTACAAATTATTGCTTAGGATACATTTTTCTGACGATGAACTAGCCTTTCCATCTTTATATTGTTTGAAAAGTGTTGTGAACCTTCTAATCTTTTATCATTTGACAGGGCTCATTTTCATGGAGTAATTCGTATTTGTTTTCTGTACGTCACGTATGTCTTTTCTAAGAAAAATCGGATTCATGCATCGAGTATGTACAATGTTTAAGTTAAAATAAGCGGAGCACGAGCACTATGCGAATTGACAGATGCTGAAAGATTTTATGGGATCTGAATCAGTATTCACAAAAGCTTTTAGGTCTTAACATCAATGGGGAAGTTTCATCCATTCATCAATCAGCTACAGCATACTGGTAAATATCTTTCAACATAACTTGCAGTGTTCTAAATTATTACTACCTTTTATCAACATATCTGGACCAGAATCGTGCCTTGGCCCTTTCATAGTGATCATATGGAATAAGAGGATTTTTGCTTCCAGGTCTCATTAATATACTTAGTAGTCAATAGTGATTCTGCCGGGGACTTACCTTTAGGGTTATACTGCAGGAGCATGGCATTCTTGTTGCTCAGACCTTCTTCCACATATTGGTTCTGAAAAACACACTTGACCCTGAGAGTAAATGGACTACCCCATAACCCTAATAACTTCACTGATACTTCTGCCATTTTTTCTTTCTTTTTGACTTGCGAATTAAAATCCAAACACTTGCAATTCTTTCATTCTCGTGTCTATATAGGTATTATTTAGTTATTTATTATAAGCAATCAATCAGAAGTAGCATACACCTGTACAGGATGAGGGATATTCTGTTGATTTGAGAAGAAAATGAGTGATCACAACGAGGCTGGAATAAGTGCTCAAATAAATAAATTATCTAAGAGTAAACGAAAGTAGATATTGGAAGAAAAAAATGACTCAAGTGTATCAACTCATTTTATACAACCTTCAATCTTTTTTTGTCTTAGTACTCTCATTAGCGTTTTTGCATTTTATTTTAAAGACAGCTCGTTCCGTAACAATAATTATATCTCAGAAATTAGTCTCTGAAATGGGATAAATTTGTAATGATTTTTAAAAGTAGTTTTTGAATTTAAGTTAGTTTTTAATTATTATAAGAATTGTTTTTTTTTAAATAACTTGAATGACTTAATACATAAAATCAGAGCCTTGTGAGTTAGTTAAATTTAATGAAATTGCAAAATGGTCATTTGTGGATCTTATTTCTCTTCTAATATTTATAACTGATGTCAATGTCAAATGGTAAGAAATTCAATGCTTCTTGCATGGGATTTTAAGTGTCAATCCCCTTAGTATTTTTTTTTTCTAATTAGGAAATTGGGTCCCAGGGCTGACCCAACTCATGCAAGTTGTTAAGAGGGATATTTCTTTTTATACCCTTATACTTTCTCTTTACAATCTCATAAATGATAAAATTTTCACTTGTGGTATATTGTTATGAAATAACAAGGACTAACAGTGCACACAATAAATAATGAACAGAAATGCTATTAAAACGTCAGTCAAGGTGACTGATATTATTATAAACATGCATAAAACTATTCTCTCATAGTCAGAATAGTGGAGTCTGCATAGTCACAGTAACAAAGCACAGAGAATACAGCAAAAACAGAATTCCAAAAGAGAGAGAAAAGAAAACTGCCAGCCCCCCTCCTCTCTCTCCTCTAACCGAAAACTTATACTCCTCTTTTTGCATCACTCAAATTCACGCAATTTTGAGCTAACAAACTTTGTACGTGTGCTCTTCCTGCACTTATCTTCTGGAAGATCTTGTGTCACGTGCCCTTGATTTTTTATTGGCATTTCAGCCCCTACTTTGGGTCCCACCTCATTTTCATTCATTACATATATGTAAAAACTTACTTGTGAATTATGTAATTTGGAAGTTATTTTTACTATCAAGTTTCGCAATTCATAAATCACTTTGTGTGTGAAAAAATATTTAGATTTTACAATATGAAAATTATTTAGATTGTACAATCTATAAGTTTTTAAAAAATGTATTCTCAATTTAATCTATAATAAACACATAAATGATATATAATTTTTTTGAATATTACGTAGTATAAAAGTAATGTTGTGTTCCCTTCTAAGGATTTTTCTACTTAAGTGATTGTGAGTGATGGATTTGTGGGTAATTTGTGTTCGTATCCATAAATTTAAAGGCGAAGGAAATAGCGGATCAACGGGATGAGGTTTTTGGATCTTGTTTTATATGAGACTATTAGAGGGTGATATATGAGCTTTTATGATAATGCCCTCGTTTAAATCATGTGCATGCAGTGTTATGCTTTTTCATTTTCTTTTTCAACACCTTTAAGACGCATGTGTGAGAGGTGGTTGGTTGAGCCGGTTGATCGAGTTTATTAGTTGTAAAAGGTGGAGAACTTGACTTTTGTCTTTGTGGCTCTGCTATGGAGAGAGTGCTCTGTCGTTGGTTGTTTGAGGTGAGTTATGAATCGCCTAATCTGAATAGTGTGTGGGCTGCATGGTTGATGGTGAAGAACCCAATAGCCGCAAAGTATGGGGTGTGTTGTGAACCTATGGTGGTCAAGGAAGGTGGTTGCATAATGCATGGTTGTAGAATGCATGGTTGCGCGTTGGAGTGTGTGACTGAACAAAGGGGAAAGGAATCGGTTCTGGGTGTGGTGGAACCGATTCCAAGAACCCAAGCATGTGTAGGAATAAGTTCTTTTGTCGATGGAACTGATTCTAGTGTGTGTGAGAAATGGTCTTTAACCTTGTTTTTGTTTTGCAGGATGTGATTATTGGTGTAAGCATGGAGGGTCTTAATGCCATAGATGGAGGTCGCGACAGAGGCATACACAACTGAGAAGGCTTCACCCTCAGAAGAGAGACTGTCGTAGCGTTTGGAAAGTACAAAAGGGTGGTGAAGGCCTCGATGAGGCGGTTGTTGACGGCGTCACGGGTGCGCTTGGTGGGGGCTATATGGTGAAGAAAAGGGGGGCGAAGGGGTATGGTTGCGACATAGCCTCTGTTTGCGATGGAACAAAGTGTTGGTTCAGTGTGGTTTTGGTATCTGACATTGTAACGACAAAAAGAAGAATATGGGATTTGTGTTTGTGGAAGATTAGTGGTTTTAAAGGTTTTGAAAATTAAAAGGAGGAAGTAAAAGAGAGAAAGTGTGACGTTTGTTGTGTTTTTTATACGAAATAAATTTAATTCTTTATTTATTGTTATTAATTTTTGGTTTCAAAATTATTGAATAACAATTAAAAAAAAGGTTTAAATACCTTTTTTGTCTTCATGTTCTTAGTGTTTGTTGTGAATGATCCTTATTATGACAGAATGTTTAAAATAGTCCTGATTTGTTAAAGAATACTTAAAATGGTCCTCATTTTTTAACAATGCTTAAAATGACCCTCATTTTTGTAATTCGTGTTTTATTTGGTTCTTTTTTGTGATGTCGTTTAAATGAAACACTGTACAAGTGACACTGTTTGTATTACGTTGCATCAAGGTGTGTTATGTGTACTGTACAGATGGTTAATTAATGTTAACTCTCAATTTGGGGGAAATTGGTGTTACGTGTACTGTACAGATGGTTAATTAACGTTAACTCTCAATTTGGGGGAAATTTTGTAATTAGGTCTTGAGTTTGATTGCATTCGCGCTCTTCATCGTTGGAGGCGATTTCTTTCGTCTTTCTTGAGTTCGGATTTGCAGAGGAAGCAGCTAATACTTGTCATTTCATCATTGGGTTGGATTGGAGTCGCACTCTTCATTTTCAATTTTGCAGTTAATTATCATCAACGAGGTAAGTGAGTTTAGGATATTTTGGGTTGTGTTTGCTCGTGGGTTAGAGTGTTCGTAATTCTATTTTGGAGTTTGTTTGTGCTTGGATTGTTGTGATGTTCTGCATGGTTTCTAAATTACCACACTTGTATAGTACTACAAACAGTGTCACCTGTATAGTGCTCTGTTACTGATTTAAACGGCGTCACACCAACTAAAACACGAATTGCGAAAATGTATGAAAATAAAGACGAAAACGGTATTTAAGCCTAAAAAACATAACTCATCTAAAAATCATTTCATATTATTTTAATATTAAAATAATTTTGTAATCTTTCTTTTTTTATTTATTAAAACTTTTTTATCTGTCAAATAAGTCAAATAAATCAAATTACTCACAAACGTCACTTTTAAATTCATTCATTTTCACCTTCAAATTCTTTAATGCATTGTTTGTATTTGAGGATGACATTGTTAATGCAAAAGTATGAGGATGCATTTGATGCATTTGTCAGTGGGTGATATGTTTGTTTTAATGAATTTTAGACGATTTGTAAGAGAGGGAAATGAAGCATCCACACTTGAAGCATGAGATCTGGGGGGATAGAGTGTTCATATACGAGTGAATGACCAAAACATCCTTCACTTTAAGTTTAAATTTTACACCTAGTAATATTTTTGCAGGTGTTGAATGCAAGTAAAGAATCAATAATTGGCGTGTTAAATAGCGTTTGGAAACGACTCTAGGTGTGTTTTAGATGGATTGGAATTGATTATGGTGGTTCTGGAATCGATTTGTTGTGTTTGAAAGAGATTTTAATTGATTGTTTTGGAGGTGGAATCAGTTCTATTTTTTGTGTTGGAAGCTCAAATCCATTTTTGTGGACGTGAAATTGGTTCCATGTCTTTCATTTGGGGAAACAATAATTAGAGAAGCTACAATCACACATATTATGAAGAACAGGATCCTCCACTCAGATAAAATGTAACATTTGTAAGGTTTCTAATTAAACCAAATTGATTGAGTACCACATTAGAACAAAAGAGAATGTAGTTAAAATTTATTCCTAAAGTTTTCTTTCATTTTTTTTTATCTTTTCAATTTTAACTTGTTTTTTTAATTATAAATAACATTTGTAATTTCATTCACACCTTAAACTTATATTACATTTATCTTCAATGGTAGAATGATATAATATGATTTTATTTATTATCTAAATTTTTTAATCTATCATCCCACCACATCATTTACAAACTTTCAGAAACGTTCTTCTCAAATCTCCTTATATTCATATATTCACTTTCCTTCAAATTTATTTTCATAATCATAAGGGCAATGGAAAAATTTGAACTATGCAAACTTCTTTTTTATTTATGGTCACATTATACTTGTATTAAATTTGAGATGGACCTCACAATTCATCATTTACTTTTTTTTCATATTTAGTTTTTTCCTTTTTTTTTTTCTTGAACACGACATACTTTAATCGAAAAATATTTAAAACTAATTCCTCTAGAACTATTTAAAAGGTCTTGAATTCTTTAAGACATACAATTCTTAATAACTAGAAAGATACCAAATTTTCATAATTACATTTTTATCTATGTATTTTTGGAGAAGACTTGAACTTAGGATTGAAAAATATACTCACAATCAATACAATTTAAAGACATTATGAAAATATCTCTTTCACTACGTTTGTCATACAAATCATAACACAAACTCCCTAACTACAACTTTTTTCTTAAATCCAACTTGTGAATAACGTCAATTTTATTTCTAATTAAGCTCAATTCCTTTTTTTTCTTTCTCTATTTCAATTGTTTTTAATGTGATAAGCTTTCTATTTCTTTCTAGAGTGAGTCACTCCATGTGAATGTAATTTTACCTCTTTTAGGCATGTGTTGGCCATATGGGTTGTTTATGCCAATTTGGCTACTCCCAAATTTAATGATGTATTGATGGTGTTTTCACCACCACAATTAATGAACATGCTCAAACCTCAATTTCAATTACCAAGAACCATTAACTTAAATTTAAAAGTGTAGTGTCTCAACTAAGCCATAGAAAACCACATTCCACATACACAATCTGAAGAGTTTCATATCTAACACTATATAAAACGTTATTCAGATATATTTTTTTTAACAAGTGGAGAAAAATGTCACATTCAGCATGAATATATGAAAGCCGTTATAATAGTATTGATGTAAATTCTAATGAGAGTTCATCACCTACTATTATAGTTGATAATAAAAACTTGAATATATAATATACAGTTTTAATTTAAATATATAATAATATAATATTAAAAATGAATATATTAATTCATCTTACCGTATTTTGTGAAATATTGAGAGTGATTAATAGAAACGCATGAATGGTGGTGGAGGAGAGAGTGGAGTCACGTGAGGTGTGGGCCCAAGGACTTACTGTGGATGCGGCCACAGCAGAAGATAACCCTCTCTTGAAGCAAGTTAGGTTTGGTTTTTGGAAAAGAAAAAAAAGAACACTCTTCACCACACCATACACGACACCAAGAGTTCCCTTTTTCACCAAACATAACACCATCAAGATAACTCTTATTTCACCTATTTCCCCCAATTCTTGGATCCAAGATTTTTAGGGTTTCTGCACCAATCTTCTTCGCCATTCTTCCTTTTTCCCGTTTATTCTTTCTTCAACGCCTTTTTTCCGATTCTCTCTTATCTTCCATTGGAGACACTCGTTCGCTCCAAACTTAAGAGGTTCGTTCTTTTCGCGCTAATTTTCTTATGTCCAATTATTGCTGTTTTATTATTAGTAAGCCACGCTTGATCATTGGGAAAATGTTAATTCTCACACGCAACCAAAAAGTTTCTGGTTCTTCTCTTCCTCATTCTGGTGGCGGGGGAACGGGGGTTTTCCCTTTTCCCTCTGCCTTTCCCTTTTTTGCGTGCCGTATAATAATGGTGGTGTTTTCTTGAAATTGGATTTGATTGCGAATATAATACATATATATATGTATGTATGTATGTATGTATCGGACGGGTTTTCGATTTTTGTTGATGCTCTCTGTATTGATTGTAGAAGACGGATCAGAGTGTGAAATAGGGGTTTGCTTGGGGGATGGGGTTGTTGTGATCTTGAGATTTTTGAGAGTGGTGATACTCTGTTAACGTTAACATATGTAATGAGGAAGAAAAGGAAAGGAAGCGAGAGTGATGCGTCTGCGGATCTGCCTGTTATTTTGTCTCCAAATCTTGGCTCTGCTTCGTCGAATTTGAAGTCCCATTACTCGCTAGAGGATTGTTCTAGGCTGAAGAAGAGGTGTTGTAAGGAGGAGGATGCTGCCACTGAGCCAGCTGCTTCCTTTAAAAGGAGACTCGCCGGCATTGCCACTGCTCCGCCTTGTGGGACGTCTTCGTTGATCACGCCGGGGCGAGGGCTTAAGAGGAAGATTGGATGCATCGATGTTGCTACCCAGATGGGCAGGAAGAAGAAGATTGAGGATGATTATGTGACTGGTGAGACGATTGGGCAAGGCAAGTTTGGGTCTGTTTGGCTGTGTCGGTCCAGGGTTAGCGGAGCAGAATATGCATGTAAGACCTTGAGGAAGGGGGAGGAGACGGTTCACCGAGAGGTTGAGATAATGCAACACTTGTCTGGTCATTCTGGGGTTGTGACACTACAAGCAGTTTATGAGGAAGCTGATTGCTTTCATCTTGTAATGGAATTGTGCTCTGGGGGACGACTAATCGATCAGATGGTTAAGGATGGTCCTTATTCAGAACAGAGGGCTGCTAATGTACTCAAGGAAGTGATGTTGGTCATCAACTATTGTCATGACATGGGAGTTGTGCACAGAGATATCAAACCTGAGAATATACTGCTCACAGCATCTGGGAAAATAAAGCTTGCAGATTTTGGTTTGGCCATGAGAATTTCCGAAGGTAACATGTGAAACTTGTGTTGATTATTTAACCTTGATTCCAATCTGCCTTTTGTGAAAATATATCCAGTTCAGTATGTATCAAGAAAAAAAAAATTGTATGGGGCTTACGTAGATGCTGCTGTTCCAACCACATGTTCATTAATTGAAGGAATTCACCGAAATGAACTTTCATCTTAAAACAGTGACGAATTTTGAAAGCGATAGGGTCCGCATTGTTTGCATTTAAAGCAATTGCAAATATCATTTTTCTGTTTGGCAATTTTTGTCCGTTCTGGCTGCATACATCAAACAGTTATCCATGTCTTCTTTACTAAAAAGTTGTATTATATATCAGGTCAGAACTTGACTGGTTTGGCAGGAAGCCCTGCCTATGTTGCCCCAGAAGTATTGTTAGGCAGATACTCTGAGAAGGTAGATATATGGAGTGCTGGAGTGCTTCTGCATGCTCTGTTGGTTGGCAGTCTTCCATTTCAAGGAGATTCATTGGAAGCAGTTTTTGAGGCTATTAAGACCGTCAAATTAGATTTCCAAACTGGGATGTGGGAATCAATATCTAAACCTGCGCGAGATCTTATTGGGAGAATGCTGACAAGGGATATTTCAGCCAGGATATCAGCTGACGAAGTACTTAGTAAGTTCATGATATATCATGAATGCATTGCAGATTTCCTGTTTTATCATTGAAATAATCACTTCAAATTTATCTTTGATATCACAATAACTTTAAGTAAATAGCCTTGTTTATCAGTCTCTGTTAAATGATTGTACCCTAATATTTTGGTGCTCTTTCAAAAGTGTGTCTAATATTTTGTGGACGAGAAGTTACAATACCTTCAATGTTTGAGATAGTTTTAAGTTGACTGTTTGCGTGTTATATTAACCTTATGGTTTAATTTCTCAGGACATCCATGGATGCTGTTCTACACGGCACATTCATTGACGATGCTGCCCATCAAATCAAGATTGAAGAACCAAATTGGCGCAACAACTCAACCGCTTGTTGCTGTTCCTGAACCAGGGTTAGGAGGAAATAGGATAGATAATTACTCACTTAGCGAGGGCTCATTCTCCGAAAGTTGCACTTCAGATGATCAGGATGAATGTGTGTTGATTGATGTGCTTGCCTCTGCAATTTCGCATGTGAGGATATCTGAACCAAAGAGGAGCAGGGTGTGTGGTCCCACAGGTCCGATAGTTCAACAAGGTTCATCTAACATGAAGCCTAACAACCTTTGTAAAGCATTTTAACCTACTGACAGGCTGACACCAAATATACCACTTCCTTGACTGTTCTTGCTGGGATTATAGAATCTACTTTCCTCAACACATCACACAGTGGGCTAAACCGAATTTTTCATGCTGATTCCTGTGGTAGGTTGGCCTGGGTGCCGCTTCCTCCCCAAGTTCCTTTATAGTGAGATCTAATTTCAATATTTTTTTGTCCCTTTGCTTGATAAACTAATAATGATTAACTGAAATAATTGTACAGTATTTGTGAATAGAAGGGTAATGTATCATTTTCTTGCAAATTGAATATTTTATCCTTTCTCGTTATAGAAACCTATTGACATATCTTCCTTACATATCGTGAGACTTGCATTCCCTGAACAAGAAATACAAAATTTAGTTGCAATGAAGTTCTTATTAAGGCAAGAAAAACGAATTGGTAATTAATACTTTTCTTCTTCATCTGTGCTATGGTGGTGGATGCTTATTTTCTCTTTTCCGTGATCGCAGCATTATCCAATGATTTCCGAATTTAATGGTTATGCATGTTTATACTAATGTATTTTCAAAAAACTTTTATTAGAACTTTTTAAGCAGTTACATGTGGATAAAGCTGTCAAAATAAATAAGTTGGAATATGCGAGCTAATCTAGCCCATTACGGGATTGAGTTGGATTGAATTGAAATTTTTTTAGAAATTTTTTTTATTGGTTTGTCTCATCAATCCTCAAACAGAAAATCATACAAGTGTTTTCTTTATTAAGTTGGACTTTGTATTTGAATCGGGTTAGGTTTTCTTTTAGTCAATACATTGATAATTTGTATTTTTGTGATTTTGGTTTGTATTTGGAGTCTGACATCAATTTGGAATGTATTTTTGGATTGTAATGAAGTTTATTTATATTTTAATCAAAATTATAATTTAGTTTTGATTGAAAAAATAAATAAAAGATGTATTTTTTTAATTGAGTTAAAGAATCAATCCGTTTAATTCACTAACTTATTGTAGGTCGGACCAGATTCAATTTTTTTTGATTCGTTAATAAATGAGTCAGATTAGATTAATTCACTAAGTGACCAATCCGATCGAACCGGACTGTACCGAATTACTCATTTTGACAGCTCTACCTATGAACATACAATTAAAACGACATACAATTAAAACTGTTTTACATTAGTACATTTGCTTTTTTTTTTAATTTCCTTCGATCAAAATTTATTTAATAAGATCAAGATTGGAATGCCGGGAACAGATATGTTACTTACTTAAGTACAAGTTTTGTATATTGAATACGTCCCATCTATTTATCATCTATTTGGAGAAATAATAAATCTTATTTAAAAAACAAATAAAAAACCCCTGTCTTTCAAAGTTTTGGATAAAGATTTCATTCCCGTGGTACAAAGATTCGCAATTTGCTTTTAGCACGCAACAGTGCACTTGGCAACAAAAACAAACCAGATAGCTCCATTTTGAGGGCTTTAAATCCAAACAGGTTATTATCTATTGTCACACTATTAACTCAGTAAAGTTCAAGGATGCTATTAACTGCATTTATCAAATATAAACATTATATTTTGAAGAGAAAAGAGGATTTTGCGATCTACTAAACAAACAAATTATCCTTTCTGTTACACAGCTTAAAGAAATTACTGCTTCGACCAAGAAACATAATTCGGAAGTCGAAGAATTTTTATCAGTAAACTGCAACAGGTAGAGTAGCTTTTATGTACAAGAAGATTAGGGCATAACAGTGACTGGTGAGTAATCCCAAGAAGGCCCTGAGTAAAATCTTTCAGGTACGAGCCATCATTTTCTGGACACCTTTGACCAGAGGTATACTATAAAGAAACAGATTAATGCAAAAACAATCACGTGAACAACATGGTTGGCACCATTTCGGACGATGCTCTTGTTCAATCTTCTTAAATTATTCTTCACTCCAGCTTGAGCTTTTATCATTGTCAATTGCTGTATTGAAACAGACACAATCAAAATATTAATGAGACAGTTTGATAATTCCTTGCCAAAAAAGAGAGAATGTGTCAATGTATGATCAATTACTATAAAACAAACTTTCAACAGAAAACACCCAAAAGACTTTCATCTGTACTCATTTTCGCAAGTAGAAAATCCCACTACTACGAAAAATATAAAATATTGGACAAAAGTGTTCATCAATTTATGAAAAAACACTACATAAACATCTTTTGTTTAATCCGGAAGCATTACAAGTTGAGCAATCCTGAAGTTTTCGGATTAGGCAATCCAAAAGGTAAAGTAAAACTTCAAAACTATATAATCTCCATCAAACCCAACGTTTTACTCTCTCTCTATTGTTTTAACCCATTTAATAAAATCTGGTTCGTTGGGAGATAAATATATAACTTCTAACATATCATTTAAATGTTTTATGTGCAAACTTACCAAAAACAAGATTCTTCCCTTTCTCACCCATGCTCATCGAGCTGAAAAATGTTTTCGAATTATTCATAGTGATGTCTCTCCTGTCTTATCTCATGCAAATTATAAATACTGTAACGTTTATTGATGACAACAACCGCTTGACCTGGGTTTACTTTCTTCATTCTAAAGCTGAAGTTTTTACAATGACCGCTTCATCTTGTCTCGGCATTCTTGTCCCTACACGCCTAGGCAAAATGTCATTGACAAACATAAAAATCAGCATTTCATTGAGTTCACACTTCCCTTGCCTCTTGCAGCCTCTATCCCTCCCAAGTTTTGGGTTGAAGATCTATCAACAACTATTTTTCTAATCAATCATCTTCCTTCCCCGGCTCTTGGGTATGATTTCCCTTTCTTTGGTTTGTTTTCATGCATATCCTAATCACGCTAATCTTCACCATTTTGATTGCTTATGTTTTGTCCACCTTCCACCACTTGAACGTAATAAGCTAGGGGCTTAATATGTCAAGTGTCCTTTTCTAGGTTATAGTACCATTCACAAAGGGCTTTTATGTTATGATGCTACTGTTAATTGTATACACAGCTCTGAATGTTGTTTTCTCTGACCAGACCACCGACATATTGTCCCATGTCCTAGTTGTTCTTCGATTGGTTGTTTACACTTTCCGAATTTTCTGGTGTTTTTCATTTTAAGAATGGTCTAAACTGGGCAAAGTTTATGCCAAGTGAAATCCTAGTATGTCCCTTCTCACACCTGATCCATCACCCATCCTTGCTCCAGTAGTTTTGTAACGCTCACAACAGGTTTCTCGTAGCTAAATAGGTACGAATTTGGACCAATTTATTTTCTTATTATTTAATCTGGCACAATTATTCCTACATGTTATTCCCTGATAGTTAAAGATGTTGATTGGGTCAACGCAATGAATGGTTAACTCAGAGCCCTTCATGAAAAATTCACTAGACATTATTCCTCAACCTTCAGGAGTTAAGCCCATTGGTTGCAAATGGGTTTATTCATTGAATTCTGACAACACCCTTAATCATCATTGTAAAGCCCATTTGGTTGCTCTTGAAAATTGTTAGAGATCTAACATCAAATATATATATATATATATATATATATATATATATATATATATATGTACGTAAGTGGAATGCAGATCTCATCTTACAAGTTGGTTTTATGAGATTAAGTTAGACATATACCCACTTGCTCAGATGGTATCAAAGTTTGTCCTGGTCAAGTTCATTGGGGTTGTTATGCTACCTAATGTGTGGCTCCTGATGAACCACCTATAAATATTTAATCACATGTTCGAGATGTTCGCTCTTTGAGGTGAAGGGGTATGTTGAAAATCTCACATTAACTAGGAATAAGGCCAAATTACAATATATAAGAGTGGTCCAAATCTCACAAGTCGATTTTATGAAGTTGAGTTAAACATAAACTTTATCAAAATCATTCAAAGCCTATCTCAGTCAAATTCATTGGGGTTGTTCTGCCATTCATCATTAGGCTTCTTTTAGACCACTCACAAATATGTAATCCCATGCTTGAGATGTTCATTCCTCGGTCAATTGATGGGTAGCCTCAATTATCTAATCATTATACACCCTGACATTGCCTTTTCTATCGAGCAAGTGAGTCAATTTATGTAGAGTCCTCGCCATCTTCATTTGGAATTGAAAGGCACCTATACTTGAGACCTAATCTTTCCTACTACGCAATCTCTCAGTTTGGTTGGCTATAATGATACAAATTGGGCTGGTTGTTTTGATACATGGAAATCAGTCAATGGTTGGTGTGTGTTTCTTGGTTCTATGTTAACCTCTTGGAAGAGTAAAACGCATTCCCCGGTCTCTAAGTCCTCAATCGAATCTGAGTATAGAGCTATGTCTAATACTTGCTCAGAAATCATTTGACGTTGTGGTCTTTCGGTTAAGCTTGGCTTCCCTCACCACTGTTTAACTGCAGCAGTACTTCCACACCCTCCTTCCCTCGACCAACCACCATTCTATGTTTATCCAGAATCGTTTTTTAGGTCAGAGGTTCAAAGTGTAGTAGCACCATTAACACTATGGTTTTTCCATTTCATGTCTGATCCTCAACATTATAAGAAATTGGACCTAGAAGCTACATTTTTTTTTTCTTTTTGAGAAACATTTCCTGCCAGACACACCTTTCATTTCACATTTCAATAACTGTAGAATTTAAATCGCCTAAAGCACAAGTATTGCTTGAATCCAAGGCCCTCAAAACCACACTCCTCTCCCCCCCAAAATTCAAAACAAGAAAAAAAATAACAAAAACTGAAAAAATTACATACCACTTGTTCCAGAAAATCCCTCTGATACTTGACCTCTGTACCAATATCTTCAGCAACCTGCGGCAGAAACATACGAAGTTTAATTTCACGCGAACATCATTTAAGAATCAGAAAAGAGAAAAGGGGATAGAGAAATAGGAAAATATATAAATAGTGAAATACATTTCTCAATCTTCTAACTTGGCCACGAAGACCGGTGATTTCGTCGTCGAAGTCGATGCCCGGGTCGATATGCAGTTGGATTTCATCCGACGATGCAACGGGTCGGGTGGTAAGTCCCTCACTGCAATTGTCGCAAATTCAATTGATGCAAAAAATCTTTGTGACGAATGTAAGAGAGAGAAAAAAACGAAACCTGGATCGATAATGAGCAGCATCACCGTAGAAGGAGCCACCTTTGTGGGGATTGGTGGACATTGAAATGGAAATTGCAAACCCCAAGAAATTAATTCAATATTTCAGAGAATGAAAAACTGAGTTGCACACAATTCAACTTTCTAGGTTTCGTGTCAACGCATTCAATTCATTGCAAATTCCAAGTTACAATTCTGCCCCAAATGCACCCTCACATTTACCCAACCATGTCCACCTTAATTTGTTAGATTGTAGAATATGAAAATATATAAATTTTCATTCTTTATTTTGTCACCTAGTTGTTCTTTCGTACAAGTTAATTAATCTTTATAAAGTAAATTTTGGTTTTGTAAAACGTCCTTTGACAACTACTTTATGGTCCCAAATATATTTCTCAAGTATTAATATTAAATTTTGTTATGTAAACTTAATATTTTTTTAAAATGTCATTCGCACTAATTCTATACAATACTCCGTGTTTTTTTTTTACTTTGATTGAAAAAACACAATATTTGTTTCCAAAGTAGCAAGTTAGAAAAAAGAATTAAATAAGATGTTATTTACAAGGATTAATCAAAAAACATTATGTGAAAATTTGATTCCTCCATTTTCCAATTTAATTTTTTTCTAAAAGTTTAAATGGTGAGAAATTTATTTTCTTAAAAATGTTCTTTTATAAATTTTACATAAATTATTAAACTAATTAATTAGTACATTTTTATTTTGATAAAGTTATGAATTTATTTGTCTACCTTATATTTATTATTGACTATTTTTTCTAATTTGAAATTGTGAGTTTTTCTTATCATCTTGATATATAGCCCCTCTAATATTTATTTATATTTTAATTTTGTAAGCCTTTTTTTTTTTTTTTTTTTTTTTTTTTTTATTTTTTTATGCTTTTTTTTTTTTCTTTTCTTTTCTTTCTATCCCAGAGGTTTGGGCCTGGCCCTTCGTAGGACCAAGGGCAGCCCTCAGAAGGGCACCCTACCCTGCCAAACCCCCTCACAGTTTCACATCACCTTGTTTTCAGAGAGCCAGTATTCCCTCAACCTCTTTACGAAAGCAGAAGTCCTCTGCTAGGGCACGGTGAATCTTCCCCCTTCGAACTAGCTAAGTTCGTTTTGGCATTCAAGTAAGTAAAATCTGGGAACTCTCCTGGTCTTTCCCTTTTTCCGTTGTTGGGCACATGAGTTTGGTGGGGATCTAACTCCGTACCTTTGTTTGGTCATGGTTTCGTGGTTGCAGCTTATTGTAGTAGTTACTGAAGCTGTGGTGTTCGGTGGTGTGAATCCGTTGTGTTTGCTAGCGCTTAAAGAGGTAAGGGGAGCTATGTGTTTAAGTTTAAAGTTATCGTAGCATGCTCATGTTCTGTTCCATGTTGTGGGTGCTTGAATGGTGTTGAATCGCGAAAATAAATGGTTGGCTATGTTCTGGATGTTGCTCTGTGTCGTTTTTCTGCCTTGCATGTGTGTTTGGGAATGGATCTGGGCGGTCTCCGCCACTGCAGGTGGGTTGAGAGTGGTGAGCTCTGCTATTCTCGCCCAAGCGAGCTCGTCTCGCCTAGGCGAGAGTATTAGAATGCTCACCCTGGTTCTGCCTCGAGCACTCGCCCAGGCGAGGGGCTGCGTTTTGAGCGACAGGCCAGCTCACTCAGGCGAGACAGCGTCGCCTGAGCGAGAGATCGTGAATCTTCCAATGACCCACTGTTGTAAGCTCGCCTAAGCGAGAGTCAGTCGCCTGAGCGAGACAACTTCTCTCGCCTGGGCGACTACTCCTAGCTTGAGCGAGGCTGCTGCAGCGGGTGGTTCCAATTTTGTTTTTCCTCTTTGTTTGATGAGTGAATTGTGTGATTTATTTATTTACCCCTTTCTTTCAAAACCTAAAGCATGCGAATATATATATATATATATATATATATATATATATATATATATGGTTGCTTGAATCTTATGAACTAAAAGTTGGTATGTTGGCATGAATAACACATGGATTTTGTTTGGTTGGTTGGTTGAGAACTTGCATGAGAATTGAATGTTCAAGATAAAGGTGGTGGTTATGGTATGAAATATGAATTTGGTGTGATAGGCGTAATTCCATGAGTCTCGTGGGGAGGCCTCATGGTGGCGTGTAGTGTATATACTAAGATATGGATTCAAGTAAGGATCGCATCCCGAAACTCTAAAGGGGTCAGTGAGTCTCAGGTAGAGAAATCTGACCCAAGTGGTGAGAGTAGCGGGAGGCCCTAGTCTTTGGCAGGATAATGGCCCTAGACGCTTAAAGGCTAACCTTGTGTGTGGTAGGGTGAAACCCATTGGCAATGGCTCTGCAGAGCAGTAGAGGCCACCACAAGTGCAAGCGTCCAGTGAATCCGATCTTAATATATGTATCCGGATAATCGAGTCATAGTGTTTTGCTTGCTTGTCATA
>Ga0209589_1001655_pt1 | contig 37320 bp, 19 predicted proteins | sample CowpeawhiteBW_FD_187525 | JGI IMG/M metagenome (GOLD analysis project Ga0209589, IMG submission 187525) | Root nodule microbial communities of legume samples collected from California USA - Cow pea white BW (SPAdes) (version 2) | ecosystem: Host-associated > Plants > Roots > Nodule | place: USA...
AAAAAAAAAAAAAAAAAAAAAAAACTTAGAAACGAAGATGAAAAAATATAAGATATTTATAAGTTATCTCATTGATGCATATATTTATGTTAAAGCCATGTAACAAAAAATTAATCTTCTATAGCAGAAAAAATATAAATAAATATAGGCAATAAATTTACGCATACAAATTTATAAATAATTGTACGGAATAAAGTATTTCAAGATTAATACTTATAAATGTTTATAAATATTTTATAATATTATTATTTAATATGTAACTTTTTTAAAGAAGAATGATAATTTTATATAATTATTTTAATAAAATGACAAATCTTATATATACTACGTTTGAATAAAATTACATCTTTCTATAATGAAGCTTCATGCACGAAATTGGTGGAGAATTGAAGCTTCCTTGCAGTGTTGGAGAAGATGGATCGAAGTTTAGATGAGTGTTGGCAGCGAAATGTAGTATGCAAGAGGTTCCTAAGAGGTTAGGCCAATTTAGGGAAGAAGGTTAGAGCGGAATTCTAGGTGAATAGATCTAGTAATTGGAATCTCAAGGCAAAGGAATAACAGAGTGCTCTCAACATTTATCTTTACATTAATCTCAAGAGTAACCTTATAATGAGTGTGGAGGCCTTCTTATATAGTCAAGTATTCGGCCAACCAGACTAATTAAACATGTGCACACTTAATTCAAGATCTAGATCTCCTTATTTGGTGGATAAAAGGATATGTGGCACTTCACACCTTCCATATTCAAGATCTAGCTTCCCTTACATTGGCCAAAATACAATCTAGACAAATTTATCTATCCAAATCTTAATATCCTCCTTGGCCCATTTGAATAATATATGAATAACTTTGGGCTTCAAAGGATTTTGAGAATCACCATCTTCTTGAATATTTTTAAGCATTCCTCTAGTGATTGAGCCTAGTGGGCTTGGGCCTTGTGTTGGGCTTGATGGGCTTTGGCCAAAGTCCCCAATTCTTTACATATTATGAATTTTCAAGCACACTTTGTATTTTAGTCATTTTAATCAAATTTTATTAAGTTTATTTGACATTTCAAGAGTGTTTCATAATAGTATTTGACTTAACATTAAAGCAAAAATGTGTTAAACATTATAAACAACTCAAATACAATCCTGAAATGCGGACGAAACATAAAATAAATATAAAAAAAATTGATTAAAAGGACTAAATCCATGTATTTCGAAAGATGAAGGACTAAATTGGTCCAAAATTTTTTGAACTCTCCAGCAACAAGAAGGGACAATGCAACGGTGGCTATCATCGATAGAAGGTGGCACGACGAAGGCGACAACCCGCGATAAATGGCAACGGTAGTAGGGCGGCAATGACCTCAATGCAGACGGACGAAATAGTGCAGGGGTGGAAATTTCGCTCAAAGAGAATCGCGGTAGTGAAGAGGAGGAACAATATGAGGGTTCGCAAATTTGGGAACCTAAATAAGCTTTATGGTCTCGGTTCAATTAATAACCAAGTCCTAAAGCTCATACTTCCTCGATCCAATTTTACCTGAGGACAAATCGTTTGACCAAGTGGCATTTTTGAAATTTTTGGGTACTGGCTGCCTTATATGCCTTAGTTTCTTTCTGACCGAGGCATAAAACCCCTTACTATTGCGATTTTTAAGTGACCCGAGGCAAAACCGTTAGAGAATATTGCAAAAATGTCACCTCCTCCTTATAGGTTTCAGTTTCGCAATAACTGAAGCCTATAAGACGAATTAAAAAGTCAAATATGCACTAGTGATGATAGCATTTGAGTTATTTACACCGTTTGATACATTTTCACTCTGACGTTAGTTAATAAACTATCATAAAACACATTGTAAATGTCAAATAAATTTAACAAAATTTGGTTAAAGAAACTAAATTCATGTATTTCTAAAGTTAGAAGACTAAATTAAACCAAAATTTTAAAAATTAACTAATTTCAATTTTTATTAAAAATTAAAATATCAAAAATATAATTAATTCTTAAAAAAAAAAATCGACCTACAAGTCAAAACCTATACGAAACGTGGTAAACTTTTGAATTCACTTTTTCAAAACGAGAGAGGCCAACCCAGCTGTATTTTTCAGATCAAGTAAGGACAGACCTGAAGAGACATAACCGTCCCATTACCACCCCTAGACTTGCCCCACCTGGTTTTAAAAAAAACAAAATTGCATAATGCCTGCAAAGCACGACATGTGAACTAATTATTGGACCTTTTTGCTGCGAAGGCAAATCATTAAACCAAAAGAGTACATACCAGAGGATTTTGGCAGAGGATTTTTGCATTAAGCTTTTCTGCGAATTTCTGTATCTGCATGGATTAAAGTACTTGTACCTCATACTATAAACATCATAGTTTTTCGTTTCAGAACGCAATTTGGTAGTTACATGTTAAACCTTTTTAACACTGATCATTATACGAGACTATTTTGTTAAAGAATTGAGTTTTTCCTGACATAATTAAAATCTACATGTTTGAATCTGCATCTCGCGGGCATCATCACATGCTGTAACCTGACAAAAATCTAACACACCTTTGGCAGTTTTCAAAAATTTAATGCAACGATGCCCCAGTTGTCTCTATCTAACTAGAGGACGCCATAAATGGACCTTCACCATTTAAGTGCAGGATGCCTGATAGGGTAAGTGACCACAAAACGCACTGTCTCAACTCTTTGATTTCATTTGAAGAGTTTGCCATAAATGGATCAAGTCTCTATCCAGTTAATTGTCCGTTTAACTTTATATAAATGAAAATAAATAAAAATAATATTTGTTTTTTTTAAAACTATAAACTTTTATAAATAAAAAGAATTTAATACCTATTATGATTTAATTTATAAATTCTAATTCATATATAGAATATTTTTTTTAAAATATATTTTTAATCTCTCCATTTCTTTACTTCCATCTTCATCAATCTACACATCGAAAAGCCTTCCGCGCTCACCATGCTCATCTTCTATCAAAAACCAGACACCTCCATTCACAGACCCCACTCCACCTCCATCAACTCCTCAACCTCTCCAAACTTCATCTTCATCTCCATTACAAAATCCACACACAACAATCATACAACACCCACACTCACCACCATTGGCGGAAGAAGGTTATGACATAAGGGAGCCATGACTCTCCCAACAATTTTTTTCTCTTTATTTTTATTTATTTAAAAAATAATATTTATATATTATTATTTTATTTATATTAATTGATTTTGATTTTATTTTATTTTTATATTGTTCCTGCAGAGGATAAATAAGATAAGTTAGGCACGAGTATCACCTTACCATGTAGTCCGCTATCTCTTCAGTTGGCTTCTTCCCAGTCGATACATGTCAGCTTGAACCCAGGAGGGGTTACCTGCAGAAGAGTCTCCGAAGTTCAAGTAAGTCAAAGCTCTCAGAGAGTCAAATTAGTGATTAATGAATGCGTACCTTTAATTGCTGGGGTCCACGTATATTTATAGAGCATTAATGATGTTTGACCATCTCATGGGCTGGGCCTTGACTTGGGCTCTAGCTTGGGCTGTGAGTGGGCCTGGGCCCTAACCCAGGCCCTTAAGGTTTATTGAACGCGGGGGCTTCTATCATACTGAGTTCATTGGAGTGGTCGGCCTAGGCTCTAATCTTACCGGATATGCTGGAGTAGTCGGTCTAGGCCGGCTACTTGTCTTGATGGCTTATGTTGGTGATATGAGATGCAGGTTGTTCCTTTAGATGTTTAGTTTAGGTTAAAACCGGTACAAGTTTAGGCTAACTCGGCCAAGGCTGGAAACTTGGCTGCCTCGATATGCACATTGTTTACTTGGTCGAGTTTGGCTAGGTACGGTACATTTTCCTTTGTGTGATTCCTTTCAATAGTCTCCAAATTGTTTATAAAACACATATTTGTTAATATTTTTATTTTTGTTTATTTTCATCATATAAAATACTATTTTGATATATTGTATCTAATTATTTTTTATTTTCTAACTCGTTACAATCATACTTTATTTTTCACTATAATTGTATAAATAATTTTTATTTACTACAATATAAAAATTTAATGTAATTGTCATGAATATTTTTTTATCACCATCCAACATATATTGGAGTTCGAAAAATTCAAGATATATGTTAAAATTTTATTATTACATTTATTATTTGTTCTTTGCGTCATTTTGATCAAATAATGTATTATAACTTATATTAGTGTATAAAAAAAAGATTCATTATAATTTAAAAAATTGAAATAAACAAACATTTAAAATATATTTTAATTTGAATATTTTTTCCTTTTATATTTTTTTTAAAATATTTTTAAATTTTATCAACTAGGTTTCATTAATGTTTGCAAATTTAATAAATGTTTTGGTTCTCATGAAATTTTATTTGGTATTTTAATCTAAAATGTAAACAATTATAATTTATTATTTGATATCGAAGAAACAATCATCCTCCTAATATTGAATATTTGATAATATTATGTTTCATTTACCGTAATTTTTTATTATTTTATAAAAATTAATTAAAATTAATATTAAAGTAGTAAGGAAACGGGTACGAGTATGGGTACGAGATTATACCCGTTACCCGGTGGGAGTGGGGATGGGGATAGGACAACAGTTTGATACCCGTTGGGTTTGGGTATGGGGATAGGGATGAATTCTTTTTACAAGAATAGGTATAGGATAGTGAAACTCGTCCCCGCCTCGCCCCATTGCCATCCCTAGCTATCTTAAAGCCCCGTGGAGATCTTATCTAGGTTTTCTTAAGAACTCAAAAACCATATTTCATAAAATCTTAAAGGAACCTATATCATTTGGTATCTAGAGCCTAGGTTGTCTAAAATACAGTTTTTTTTTTCTTATGCTAACTTTGTTGTTGACATGTTTTTCTTTTGGTGGACCTGGGTGGCTAGAGGAGTCCACATGGGATAATCTAGCCTTGACTTTAGAGACAAGTAAACGTGCACAAACAATTTGGCAGCATGACTCTACAAATCTCAAAAGTGAATTTACAATGGAGGAGACTCCCCTATTTATAGCCTAAGGTGTCTCCAAATTTGAAAATTCAAAACCCTAAAAACTCTAACATGGTTATCTTGGAGTCCAAGGCATAAATCCTCTCCAATATAAGGAAGACATATTGCCACTCAAGAAGGAGGGAAATACTCTTCATTCCTAGAGTGCCATGTGGCCACTCAAGAAGGTGGAAATACTTTTCATTCCTAGAGTTCCATGTGACCACTCAAGAAGGTGGAAAATACTCTCCATTCCTAAAGTGCCATGTGGCCACTAGAAGAAAACCTCTCCAATAAGATCATGACACACGACCACTCTCTCCCAAAGGAGATAAGTCTCTTCCTTGGTCCAAAACCCAATACTACATGGCCTAATATACAAGGGCCAACGTCTATAATTTTCAAAAACCAATTACACCTAACTCATATGTCCAAATATTACATGCTTATAGTCAAATGAAGCCCTTTCAGTTTAGTTTCCAACACAAAAAGAATCAACGCATTTGGAGGTCTATGGAGAAAGTTATGACTAAAATACTAAGCAAAGGTCAATGTTGTTGATTTTTTATGTGTTGGGCACCAGTTGTATATTTGGGCGCCAGTTGCCTCGGCAGTTATGGCGTTGGGTGCCATATTTTGGTGTTGGACGGTGCCTGATGACAGCCCTTAATGCTTGTTGTATTGATTTCCACTCCTCTTCATGCATCTCCTTCCACAATAAAACTTATCCTCATGTATGCACTTGGCCATGGCTAGGGATTTCAATCAACTTTCCTTTATGATTATGTTTAGAAAAGTGTTTTTGAACTAAAGTTTGCAAGATAGATCACCAATGGGCTTATATCTTTACAAAATCTATGTAACTAGAGAGTTTCAATTTTATTAAAGAAAATCTAAATATGGTAAATTTTATAGATTTCATCTCACTAGATGATGTAATCATTTGTGTAGTACAAATATTTTGTTAAGTTTATGTAGGTAATACAACCATCTAAAAATTATCACGCACACTATTATGTCATAAGAAAAGGTAATCAAACCTAAGCGAACATCAAAAAGAAGTTTTGAAAGCTAAATCCAGAGAAAGATAAAGATAAAGGTTGTGGGGAAGAAAGATAAAACCTAATAGTAGTTTTGTGCGAGATGAAGAAGAAGTTAAAAGGAGCTTAGATTCAGAAGTTAGAGATAAACAAATGATGTCTATTTAAGGGAGATAAAGCATGAATACGTGAAAGTAAAATGTTTCTTTTGTTTTTTCTACTGTATGCTGTAAATTATGTAACTTGAAAATTAGTTTGTGAAAACAGTATCTTATGAAATTGTTTTGAAAAAATATGAATGTTTCAAATTTATTTTTTTAAGAACCATAAAAATAGGACATTTATAGAACAAAGTTCTACAAACCCATTATTTGGTTTTGATTATGTGCTTAACAATATAGTACAAAATATGAATTTATACGCATTAGGTCTTGATAAGGGTGAGTATGGATTGGATTTTTAATGATCCAATCCACATCTATTTTAGATCCAAATAATTGGATTAGATTTTTTACCCAAATCCATTTATTTAGCAAAAGTAGTTTGAATTTTTTTTAAATCCATATCCAAATATTTGGATCAAGATTTAAATCCAATCCAAATATTTGGATAAAGTTCAAAATCCATTATCCATTTTTTATAAAAGAAATTTAAATTGAATTTTTTAAAACTTGTGTCATTAAGGCCTAGATGACCCGGATGGGCCCAACGACCCGTACGAGTCAGACGACCCAAATGGGCCCGATGACCCGAACAGGCCAGATAATTGGGACGGGCCCGACAACACGAGGCTCGACGACGCGAACATGCCGGACGACTCGAATGGGCTCCTCGACCCGGACGGACCAAACAACTTAGACGGGCCAAACGACCCAAACGGGCCCGACGACCTGAACGGGCCGGACAATTGGGACGAGCTCGACAACACGAGGCTCGACGACGCGAACGGGCCCGACGACCCGAACAGGCCAAACAACCCAGACGGGCCAGACGACCCAGACGAACTCGTCCAAACAGTCGGGCCCAATCGGGTAGTCGGGCACGTTCGAGTCGTGAGGCCCGTCCGGGTACGTCAAGGTCGTCAGGCCCATCCAGGTCATCAGACCCATCCGGGTCGTCAAGCATGTTCGGTTCGTCAGGCCCATTCGGGTCGTCAGGTCCGTTCAGGTCATCAGGCCAGTCCTTGTCGAAGGGCCCGTTCGAAACGTTGAGCCCATCTGGGTCGTAGGGCATGTCTAGGTCGTAATGCCTGTCTAGGTCGATGCGCCCGTTCGTGTCGTCGTGCCATCTGGGTCGTAAGGCCCGTGTAGGTTGTCAGGCTCGTCCGGGTTGTCGGGCCCGTTTGGGTTGTCTGAGTCATCAGGTCCGTCTGGATCGTCGAGTCCATCTGAGTCATCGGGCCCGCTTGTGTCGTCGTGCCCATCCGGGTCGTAAGGCCCGTGTAGGTCGTCAGACCCGTTCGGGTCGTCGGCCCCGTCCAAGTCATCCGCCCCATTCGGGTCTTCGGACCCGTTCGGGTCGTCGGGGCCGCCTTACCCATTCGATTCTTCGAGCCCGACTGACTCGTTCGGGTCATCGGGCCCGCTTGACCCGTTCGGGTCTTTGGGCCTGCCTGACCCGTTCGGTTCTTCAAGCCCGCTTGATCCATTCGTGTCATCGGGCCCGCATGGCCCGTTCATGTCTTCGAGCCCGATTGGCCCGTTCGGATCTTCAAACCTGCCTTGCTCGTTCGGGTCTTCGGGCCCACCTGGCTCAACAGGTCATTGGGCCCGCCTTCTCCGTTCGGGTCATCGGGCTCACTCAAATTTTCCGGATCGTTGGGCCCGACCGACTTGTTCGGTTTGTTGGGCCCACCTAGCCCGTTCATATCTTTAGGCCCACCCAACCTCTTATGGTCGTCGGGCCTGCCCGATCCGTATAGGTCGTCGAGCAAGGCCCATCCAAGTCTGAATTTAGCATAGTCCATCTCAACCTTTAGTCTAACGCAACTAAAAATTTAAATTGAAAATTTGGATTGAATTTTTTGGATTATCCACATTTAAAAATCTTGATTTATAAAATGGATATTCAATCCATAAAATATATAAAATGTAGATTAGATTGAAATCCAGATCCATTAAATGAATTTTAAATGGATTGGATTTTTAATAAAATGGATTATAAATGGATTGGATTAGAGCAAAAGTAGATTGGATCAAGAAAATTAGATTTTTTGTCCACCCCTAGGTCTTGATAGACACAAGTGTCTCGCTTGACCAAAGATGCAAAAAAAAAAGAGTTTATATAACTTTGTTTGGTCAGTTTTTGCTTAAAGAGAGATCATAAGTACATGTACTCTAAAGCCTTTCATGGTACACATCAAATACTTATAAATGTTTATTCTATGTTTGCAAAGAATAGTTATCTCTTTGTTTCTTACAAGAGGATCTAGCAATGAAGTTTGTACATCAAATATCTCTTAAAGAACGCATTTAAAGATGCTCCACACAACTTTTCTGAAAGGCAAAATGTTAGTCTTATGAAGATAGTCAACCTTGTTAGATCCTACACTTTACTCATGTTTGAGAAAAGACTATTTAACTTAGGTCTAATAAGTCATGTAGTGTATCAGAGAAATGCATAAAGAATATAGATGCATATATTTGGATGAAGAGCATTTAATGCATTTTCAAGCTTGAATATGGATAGAAGACAAAGGATAAGAACTTTGAAAGACCTCAGAATAGTCCCAAATGAATTTGCAACAACTTTTTTATTCCCAATCTCTATATATAGAAGATCTTCTATAGAGGAAATGTTGATGGCGACAATATAATGACCATCATAATGATAACAAAGTTCATGTGGAACAATCCTTAAGCTTTAGTATGTGAACAAGAATATGGTTGTGTTTGTTAGCAACCTAAAAGAGTATTCTTAATCTTGTATTTGTCTTAGGATGTTACCCTCTTTTAGTTAGCAAACTTGTGATAATTTAAATCATACTCTTGTATATATAAGCAATGTGTTTAGTTAGGATGGGTTGGGTCCAAAGAACACTTAGGTTTTAGCTGGGAATGGTTTGATCCAAAGAATAGGTTTTAATCAGAAGTGACTCTATACGTTCAAAGAATATGTCGTGGTTGGCCAAAAGTAATTACAGTCCAAATAACACTTTATGCTTAGCTAGGAGTGATTAGAGTTCCAAAAATACTTATCCTTTTTCTTGAATTGTTATTCTACCAGAAGATCGTGATTATGTTTATCAAGAACTAAACATAATATGGATTTTCAGAAGAACACCTAGTGTACATCTTTCTTCTTTTGTCTCTTTGAATTTCATATTATTAATTTCTTCTTTTGTCTCTTTGAATTTTGTATTATTAATATGTGAGTAACTAAAATAGTATAAAAAAACATCTAGTGCATTTCTTTGCTACAACATGTTTTTTTAATTTTTGATGGTGCATTGACTTGAAGTTGCGTCTCACAATCTTCATTAAATGTTATGAAAACTTTTTGACAATACATTTGTCAAGTGAAAACTTCATCTAATCACTTTTAACAAACACTATTTTATGAAAATTTGAAAAATTCTTAAGTATACAATATTTCAACTCTTCTTTTCTTTTCTTTTTTGTATTTTACCGATTTTTATATCAACATAATCTATCTCAATGGTCCTATTACAACAGTTATTCTCCTAAATGATTATGTGAAAATTAACATAATAAAAAACTAAATTACAAAACCATATAACAAATTATTAGTGGAGAAGGGAAGAAGTTGTCACAAATGAAAAGAGAGGTATAAAGAGGAAACAAATGAAAGAACGATAGTAATACAAACATAGCGCGGAGACGAGAGTGTAGAGAAAGTGGAGACTTTATACACATGAAAAAATTGAAGAAAAAGAATTATGCAGGGAAGTTTTGAAAGAGAAACAACAATGATTATCAAAACAAGAGTAATAAAAAATGTTAAACGACAGTGATTATTTCTATAATCATTATTTACTATTTTTTATGATGGTTCTTTAAATAGTCTTTGTTATAAAATTATTCTTTATTTTAAAAAATATCACCTTGCATCGTGAAAGGTCCCAAAGAATTGTCATCGTAAAACATAGTGGTTGACTTACATATTTTCAAAAATACCACCATAATTTTTAAAAGAAGTCCCAATGAACTATCATCAGAAATTATCGTGGTTGACTTAATCTGCACAAGCAAAAGCAGCCATTACAAAACTAATCAAACTAATTATATACTTGAAAGGAAAACATATATAGATTCTCTTTAGAATGTTAACATGTAGAGTTTTTTATTTTAAATTACGATCTTTTATTAGCATTATCAACTTCTATTTTTATGAAACCTTAACGTTAATAATAATAATCATCATTATCTTACGTATGGACGTAAGATTTTTATTAATTTGGTAAAACATGTCTATTTGAATAATATATACACATGCATAAATTCTAACGGAAAGAATCTTACGTCTATTTTAGTAAGAAAAATTTTCTCGTTTTATTATTTTAGTCATGTATGTTAGTTATCATTATTTAAGGAAACGTTAGTTATATAATTATTATCTTTTATTTTAATTATATTTTATATTATCATAAAGTATTATAAAATCCTGTCAAAAAAGGTATTATTATAAAACAAAGATTTATCCGACTTAAATAAAATAAGTTTAGAATTTGACTTCTAAATTATTTATAACAAACCTAAAATCTAGAAAGAAACTCTGTCATTGTGCACAAAAAAGTTATGGGACATAAGCATAATTACTATTTTTTTTTCTTTTGTATGAGTAAAATACAGTTTTCATATAAGAAAAATCAATTTATTTTAAATAACAATTCTAATGATCTCATAAAAAATTTAAAAAATATCATTTTATGGTGTAATGTGATTCAAAGATAGGTTTGCTTTTTAGCATGTGAAGAGTTCTATAGGTTTATGAATATAGAAAAATATATCTCTATGGATTAAGAAATTAGTCCTTATTTTGGTGGATGAATGACTTGAAAAAAAATGAAATAAATTGTAGTGACCTGATCATACGTGAGGTGGGCATTTTGACAAGGTGAGTGAGATTATAGAATGCGTTTTATTATATGAAGTTACGTCTGCAAGACTTAGCAACGCAGATTTAGTAAAAATATTGCACGTTGCTTTGTGCATTGTGCTTCTGTTTATTTTATAGCTCCCACCGCCTCTGTTCCTTGCCAAGTCTACTTATATTATATGTCACTCATCTAGTTTGGTCCTTTGATTGCTCCTTCATTCCAATAATGCATGTCACTCTGTGTGAACCTCTGTTATATATAGCTATATCTATGTATATATATATATATATATATATATATTTATATGTCCACCTATTCCATTGCTCGCATCACTGTCTTCCTTAATTGAAGGTCCCCTTCATATTCTCTCTCACACACATGGAACCCGAGCATTATTTTCCTTCTCCCTCTCTCCTCTTAACCAGGTAGCCATCAATTAATATATGCATATGCATGTGTTTGATAATCAAGAATATCTTAAAATTTCAATTCTAGAGACCCCTTTAGTTTATTCTATTCTACAAATTTAGAAGCTAATCTGCTTGCAAATGATGATTAGTAACAGAACAAGTTTGCAAAAGGCTTTTCTTTAACATTTCTGTGTAACAAAGAGTTGTTTTTTACTTATTCGGGCCTCATCAAGGAGTTTCTCATAGATTATGGACGAAATTTAGATACAATATAGTTTTTGTACAGTTCTGACATGAGAATTGGATTTAGCATGATATATAACATGTTTAAACAAAGTTTGAATTGAAGGTCTTATACATGATTTAGTATACAAGTTGTGTATGTTGATTGTATCTGTGATGAGTGAGTGGTGAATGAATGAATGAAGGTGGTGGACGACGGAGACGGTGGCGGTGGTGACGGGAGGGAACAAGGGCATAGGGTTTGCATTGGTGAAGCGTTTTGCGGAACTTGGAGTGAGTGTGGTGCTAACTGCTAGAAACAAGCAGAGAGGGGAAGCTGCGGTGGAGACACTGAGAGAAGAAGGGTTTGGTGATTACGTTCATTTTCTACTCCTCGATGTCTCCGATCCCGTTTCTGTTTCCACCTTTGCCTCTTCCTTCAAAACCAAGTTCGGATCCACCTTGGACATTCTGGTACCATTTTTGTTCTATACTATTTTAATTTTCACATTCTATCTCTCTCATGTCGTGTCACGTCATGTCACCTCGCTCATGCCGTTTCCCAAGTCAAAGCAAATTAAATCTCACGAATCATTACAAAACTAAAGCATTTTGAATGAAACAATTAAGATCCAAATACTAAGTATGAATGTGTGTGTGATTCAGGTGAACAATGCGGGGGTATCGTACAATGAACTGGAGGAGAACTCTGTGGACCACGCGGAAAGCGTGATGAAGACCAACTTCTACGGTCCCAAGTTGCTGATTCAGGCTCTTCTCCCTCTCTTCCGTCGCTCTTCTTCTTCCATCACTCGTGTTCTCAACGTTAGCTCAAGGCTTGGCTCCCTCGATGTACACTTTTCTACCATTTTTTTTTTAATTTTCCTCCTCTGTTAAAATGTTTCCATAAAGTTCCCCCACGAAGAAAAAAATTAACTTTTCTTAAAGTTCAAATTATTAACTTTCTTTTTATTCGCTAAAACGTGAGCATTTCGTGGCAGTATATTAACTATTGCTGTTTTAAAGTAAAAGACAAATGATGAAACAGGAAGAATCTCTCTTTTTATATTATACTTTTCTTTCTCCTTCCCCTTTTATTCTTTTCATTTTTATGGGTCTTTTGTTCACACCGGTTTCACACCTTGGGAAGGAGTGTGGGAATCATGGTCTGAGATTCTTTGACTAATGAGGGTTTTAAGGTTTTGTTAATTATGGTTTATACATTTGTTTGCAAGAGCAGAAGGTGAGAAACGCAGAGATAAGAGCAGTGCTAGAGCGCGAGGAGTTGATGGAGGAGGAGATAGAGGGAGTGGTGGGAATGTTCCTTAGAGACGTGAGGGAGGGACGGTGGAAGAAAGAAGGATGGCCGTCGTACTGGACGGAGTACGCCGTGTCGAAGGTGGCTCTGAATGCGTATTCGAGGGTGTTGGCTAAGAGATATTCATACGAGGGAAGTGGGTTGAGCGTGAACTGTTTTTGCCCTGGTTTCACTCAAACCTCCATGACCAAGGGGAAGGGTACCCACACCGCCGAGGCCGCCGCCGCCTGCGCCGCCACCCTTGCATTGCTTCCGCCGCACCTCTTGCCCACCGGAAAGTTCTTTTCCCTTGGAAGAGCCGCCACCTTCCTCAACGCCACTTCTAAACTCTGATCCCCACACCTACGTAATTAATAAGCTTAAGCTAGCTTAATACTTTAATTACTACGTACTACCCACTAATTCATTAGTCCACTCAAATGTGTGTTTACATTGTATTACACTCTTTCTTTGTCTGTCTTACCACCGGCGAATTCTAGAATATTAATGTTCTGGGATTCTGTACCTGCTTTAAATATGTAGAGAAAGTTTTGTTGTTATTTTTTAACAAGTAATATATATGTGATATTTCTTAAGGCTGATTTGATAAATTTATGAGGTAAAATTACGATGATATTTGGATATATTTTTAGTATTCAAATACTTCTGATTATGATGATTCAATAAGTTATTATAAGAGATAATATTCAAAGTAAAGTTTGAATATAGAGTTGAGTAAGAATGTGGAAATAACATACGAAAGAATTCGAAAAGTGCATATTTTTAAAATGTCAAAAGTTCGAAAGGATAACTGATAAGGAGAATTTGGAGTAAATTTAAAATATTATATAACATTGTATAAGAAAAGAAGAAGATACTTTCAAACAATTAAATTGGATAAACAACGTATGCTTATTATTATTATAGTTGAGGGAATTATCTAACTTAAAATAATTATCAACTTTTTAACGTGTAAATTACATTAATTACCTATCAGGTATTATGAAATACATTAGCAAATTATAACGTTTTTATAAATTCAACTATAGTAAACTTTATATATTGACATTTCAAAGTTTAACCATCGCTACGAGAATAATAGAAAATAGTGACCAATTTCAATGATCGAAAATGATAGTTATTATTAGTGACTAATCAGATCAAATATTTTTTTTTCTTAAATGAGTGATTGTGATTAATTTAGTGACTAATGTTTTTGGTTATAAAATAACAGTAAGAGAATCGTTATAGTTTTATTTATTTATAATGTTTATATATTTTTAAGTTACCAAAAGTTACCTTCTCAAATTTCACACTATTTCCCTCTCAAATATTCACGAGACCACCAAATATTCACTATCAAATTTCACTTTCACGACTTAATTTTAAGACCAACAAAGTCAACCTCGCCCTTCATCGACAACTAAACTCGACTCAAACCACCCAACGTGAGGTCGCAGCAACAAGTTGCCACTTCACGAACCAATCTCAGCTACTTCACAAACAATTCCATACGAACCACAACCAAGCCCATTCACGAACCAGCTTAAGGTCGGTCCCATCACAAAGGAGCGGTCCCATCACAAAGGAGCTCCAGGCCCCTTTTCAAATGAGAAGAACGAGCTTGATGAACCAAAAGCATGCCTCTTCACCAACCAGACTTGTCTCCTTCACGAACCAAACCAAGCGAAAACCCTAATTTGGGGGAAGCATAAACCCTTCTTGTAGTGAATCTATGGTAATAATTCATTAAAAAAAAATTGAGGATTATAACATCCTAACCTAATATTACTTATTTAGAATTAAAATAATAAAAATATTAATAAACTACATTTATTAGTGAAACACTTTTCCAAACACGTGGGAAAATTAAAACTTTAGTTTATCGTGCTGAAAGAAATGCGTTCATTGCTTACAAATATAAAACGATTCATATTAACTTTTTACAAACATTAATTCATAAAATCCATAAAGATAATCCCAAGTAAAAATTTCCATGTTGGCCCCACTTCGGTTCTAAGTATCTATATGCTCACCTACATCAACATTTGCTCTCATGTAACGAGTTACAGGATCATCGCCAAACACACACAGATAGGTTAAGCTTAAAATAAAAATACATTACAAGGTACATTATAATAACAATTTAAACCCCTAACACTTTTGATTCACTTCAAACCTCAAATCGAAATATTATCATCTTCCTCTAGACACCTCTTGATTCTACACCCTTTGATGATTACATTGATCGATCCTTGTTGCCACGAGTGTCCACTCGCCCCTCCGACTACAGACCACCACCTATAGTCCACATGTGGGAATGATCTTGTCACGACCACAATCTGCAACACCAAGTGGAGTTCCCCAATACGAACCGCAGTTTGTATTTGTCTCAAGACTACCAAACTCGTCGAATAACACCGAGGAGGGCAATCTTCCGAAACCCATCCTACGAGCCACGATCTCGCACATTCCATTTGACTTCCAAAACCACCAGGCTACAACCTCGAGTGGTCACATGATACCCCAATACAACTTACACTCCTAATTGGGCCCCCAGCAAACCATTATCTCAAGACCTCCATCCAAAGTTGTGTAGAATCATCCACGCAACCCAACTCTACACCTGAAACTGCCTTGCGCTTCACGCACGTCGCTAGACAGAAACTGGTTCTAGACCGCCTGGTGGAAACCAGACACTATTAGGCGACAAGCGCCTTTCAGTACCTCTGCCCGACCAATTCTGCCTGGCGAGACCACCCCTTCCGCTAGGCGTCACGTGATTCCAATGGCCATTGTCACTGTTTTGGATACTGCCTGGCGGCTTGTCCCGCGTCGCCAGGCACCATACCAGTAGCGCAAGTGTTACTAGTTTTTTGCACTTTCGAACATGTTTCACACAACACACAATTCATAGCACTCTTATAATAATCCAGTCATAACCCTATAACTAATTTAAAATGCAACACATTCATGGTTTTACAATTGATGTCATGCCCTTAATCAATTATGATGCAATCCACTATGCACTCATTATTTTACCAAATAAAACATACCATGATTAACTTAAATCAACAACAAAATTTGCACATAATAACAGTCTCCAAACAGGCACAGTCCACATTATAGTCAAGATAGAAACCTGATTCTATTTTGCAAATTTAACCCCAATTATCACTTAATCATACATAATTCAATTTATATTACATGCATGGGTTTCTTTCCATACCCTCTTCCCAACTAATTCATATTATACATAAAATTACCAAATAAACCCTCCAAGAACGCGAATCACAGAAGAAAAAATCAGGATGTCCCACTACACTAATGTGTCGGTTGGCGACAGTTCATGCGTTGTCAGACGATGCATACAATTCTGGGTTCTGTCCAAATTTTTCCTACAACTGTACAAACCCCAAATCCCTCAATCATCAATTATGTCATGCATTTTGGTACTCCTTTAGTATTCAATCAAATATATCTATCAAGCCTATTCCAATTAAGATCAATTTCACAAAACCAAACACCAATCAAAGACCAGAATAATATCTCTTCATCCCCAATCCCACTACACTAATGTGTCGCCTGGCGACAGTTCATGCGCTGTCAGGCGATGCATACAATTATGGGTTCTGTCCAGATTTTTCTTACACCTGTACGAACCCAAAATCCCCCAATCATCAATTATGTCATGCATTTTGGTACTCCTTTAGTATTCAATCAAATATATTTATCAAGCCTATTCCAATTAAGATCAATTTCACAAAACCAAACACCAATCAAAGACCAGAATAATATCTCTTCATCCCCAATCCCAACATGAACCCTAACCCCCAATTATGGCCATGTTCATACAATTATCATCAAATCTTACCATCTCAGACATGTAAACACATAGATAATCATACAATTATGTGTAGAGACCTCATCCAAGCATAACCAACATCAAAGAAACTTGAGAATTGGACAAATTGGGCAAGCCAGTTTGCATCGCCTAACAAACAACAACCAACCGCTAGGCAATTCGTAGAGAAACCCAAAAACTGAGTTCTGAAGGCATGAGTCACCTAGCAGGTCTGCAATGCTACCATAGGGTCTCTGGAAATTTCCATAAACACAAAGAGCTCTTCATCTACTCAGTTCATCCCAAAGGCATACATAAAACAAATGTTGTGATTTTACTTTAACCAAGGTTCGAACCCACAACCTCTCAATTACTAGGTGTATGCATAACCATCAAGTCAATTCGTGTTTGTTGGTAATTCATACTTATCTAGGATTTTATCTTACTACTCTAGTCTCAATCATACATGCAAAACAATAAAATAATTAAATTAATAAACAATTGACATACATAGAACTTGAACCCAAGTCCTTTTAACACAACCAAGTACTCTCAATCATTTAAGCTATTATTATTTCACGTCATAAGTCCCAGCATTAAATGCCATAAAGGTTCCCACTAACCGCATTTATTAAATAATTATTTATTTAATTATTTAAATTTCTCGGGTCTTACAAGGATTAAAACTAAACCTGTGTTTAGAAATATGTAAAAGAATTTTTTTAAAACAAATTATACATAATGAAATGAAAGAATTGATATGTGAAAAAAAATCTAAACTAATAACATGCGTAAGAAATTTAATTACTAAAATCTAATTTATTATGAGTCTCAAAATTATCAAGTCTATCTATGTTAACTTCATGATATATGTAAAATCTTAAACTCCATATTCATAACTCTTCATGTGTTTCCTCTAAGGACCCATGAAACAATATGAGGGGATAAAAAAGCTTAGCAAACTAAAGATTGGGGGTGGCCAAACAAGCCAACATCTAATACCATTCCCAAACACGGGAAAATTCAATTTATCGATTCGCTTATAATAACACTCCATAATTCATAACTTAAACGATTACAAGTCCAAATCCAAATCAACTTAATTACAAAATAGTCAATACAAGCTTCTTAAATAAAATCCCAACAATTAGCCTTCACTTTGTCTCTATGCCTCGCCATCATCACCTTGAATAACATATGCTCCTGTGTGACAAGTCACACAATCATCACCACACGTAAATAGAAAGGGTGAGTTCAAACAAAATAAAGCATGCACAAATAACATGATTACCTCACCCAAAAGAAATAACTTCACTTGGCAAGAATCACACGCTTAGGGATATTATAACTCAAGGTAAATATGCAGCCATAGTAACCTATATGAGACTAGCACATCCAATCACACGGTGCACCTACTCGACCATGGCCTTAAGGATACCATATGCTTCCACGAACCTGCCCGCTCGTGGTCCAACCTCTACGAACCTATTCGCTCACAGTCCAACCTTTACGAATCTCCTCGCTTGTAGTCCAACACGTGTGAACACATCCAATTACGAATCTCCCTGCTTGTAAAACACTCAACTGTGAGCATGGAATATATGAACCTCCTCGCTCGTATCCCCACACAAGAGTATCACCAATACAAACCTCCTCGTTCGTATTAATCATGCGTTTAAACTCAATTACGAACCTCCCTACTTATAATACATGCAAGCATATCCCATACCTAAGGTCATCATAACTAGGCATGCAAAACACACCAAAACATAAACTTCCATTGGACCATTGCTAGGAGCAACCTAAGTGTTGTCAAGCGATGTTGCACTGCAGATCGCCTGGCGGGTCAAAGACACCGTCAGATGCCACACCTTATAGTGCCTTTCCTGGTTCACCTATCACCTATCACCTATCACCTGGTAGTCCAATCAGCATTACCAAGCACTACACTAGTAGAGTTCACAACAACAACATTCAGAATACCTAAGTACATGTTCATCTATTCCAGTATTCCTCAATTGCGGCCATCACTCATTGTCTACATCACTTATATTCATTCATCAAATTTTATATATATATATATATATATATATATATATATATATATATATATATATATATATATATATATATTCATCAAATTACATAATAACACTTGAATTTAATAAGGGATTATTCATGCTTTTTAGAGAATTCAAACCCAACAACCACATAAGGCCCATAATTCATGCAAAATCATATAAATATATCAGGTAGCACTTGCACTAATTCCTTTACCCAATACCTCATCCAAAAATTCAAGTGTCACATAATTACATATTCATACTTTATGCATTTGACTCACCATTATGGCAATCTGCCCATTTTATCACAATACCATAATCATAAGTTAAAGTGAACCCTAACAAAAGTTCACCTGCAACCATCATAACCAAAACACGAAGTGCAATTGTGCATTGGGTTGTCGCCTGCCGGTACATACTTGTCGCTTGACAGTACATACTTGCCGCCAAGCGGTGCATTAGTGTTCTTGGGCAGAACTCAGATTTTTGCACCTACGAGAAACCTTAAAACCCCCGAAGACTCAGCTCAATCATCCAATTGCATGAAAAATATCTTAAATCATATTTCCAGCATTCATACATATCCAATTACTCATACAAATGCAAAATCACTACAATTAAACACTAGACATCATCTTTCCAATGCATCCCTAAACCCCAACGTAAACCCCTCATGTTTGTGCAACATCCAATCATCAAGGTATCATCAACAGTTGCAATTATCTCAACTTATAACATCATAAATTCAAACATAAATAAGGAATTTTACAGAAAGCCCAGAAATGCCACTAAATCCAACAAAACACAGAAAACAAACAACGCAATTCGTGTCGCCTGGCAAGCCATCATTGTTAGGGCTGCGCAAAATAAACTTATCTGTATTGAACTATGGATTATCCATACTATATTTTACTAGAAAAACTAAACTATTTTCAACAAAAACTGAATTGTACTATTTTGAAGTTCAGTTTAAAAAAATTGAACCCTTACGTTTACCGTTCAGTTAACTGCTTGAACTGTTGTCAAAATTGAGTACCACGAAATGCGCAAAATGGTCACATGATTACTTTTTGAACCTTTGAGAAAGTGGAAAGACTAAAGATTAAAGTTTTCTGTGAATCAAGCGTTGGTGTTGTTGTATGTTTATTATTTACAATATAATCTACTACATAATTGTATATGATTTCAAGATTTATGTGAAAAGAAAAAGTTTCATGAATAAGTAATTAAATACTTTAATTTACAAGTTCATAATTATTGGAATTGTGGTTTCTAATATTTTTCTGAAAATGATGTTTCTAAATAGATACACTTAGAAAATTGTTCTATATTAAATAATAAGAAAAATTAAGGAATAAAAAGAAAGAGTTATGAGATTCTATTAATAGAGATGCTTTCCTGTAGCTTTTTCGAGTATTTACGAATAAAGATAAATAATAGATAATAATTAAATTAAGTTTGTTTAGACAAAAATAGTTAAGTGATACAAGTTTTAATTTTATAAGTATTGATATTAATATTTAATTTTTTTTCATAAGAAACAACATAATTTTAGTTAAGCTAATATAAATTACTTAAAAGGAAAGATGTATTAGCGTATAAATATAATCAAACTAAAGTAATTAATATAAATTATTTAATGTTAAACACATATAAACAAAATATAATATTAAATAATTCTGGGCAAAATAAATATTATTTGAATAATTTCTAAAACTCTTATTTTGTTATTAGATGGATTTTTCATTGTTAGAAACTATAGAAACTCTCACACTAGATATTTCTGGAATTGATCATTTACCTTCTTGTACCTGAATAATTTAGTTAAGCAATATAAAAACAATTTAAAACCCGTTCGATTCAAAAGTATTGTAGTTCGGTTCAAGAATAGTGTAGTTCGGTTTGAAAATAGTGAAGTTTAGTTCAAAAGAAATGCAGTTCGGTTCAAAGAATAGTGCAGTTCGAAAAAATATGCAGTTCATAGTAGTTCAGTTCAATTCATATTATTACAGTTCAATTCAATTTAGTGTAGTTCAATTTTTTAAGATAAAAAACAGTTGTGTTTAGTTTGTCTAAACTATTTTTTCAATTCAGTTCAGTTTACATGAACTTTTTTTTAGTTCAGTGCAGTTTTTATCAATATAGTGCAGTTCAGTTCATTTTGACCACCCCTAATCATTGTAAAACCAAAGAAATTTAATTAATTAATTAAATAATGATTTGATAAATGTGGGTACTGGGAGCCTTTATGGCATTTAATGTTGACTTTTAGGATGTGGAAAAGTACGAGCTCAAATGGTTGAAAGGACTTGGGTTCGAGTCCTATGTATGCCAAATTGTGTGATATTTAAATTGTGTATTTTTTTGATAATATGATTGATCATGAGGAGTGATAATATAATCCTTGATTTATAAGAATTATCACGAAACATGAATTGGTTGAATGGTTGTGTATTGACTTGACATTGACATGGTTGGGTGCTGGTGAGAACTAGGAGAAGAGGTTTTACAGACCATGAACAATGTTAATTAAGTGAGAAGGAAAGCTCAGTTGAGGAAGCACTAAGGAGGCCATTATTGATCAAGGAAGAAGCTCAATAACCAACAATTTTTAAGCAAGGAATCCAAGTTAGGGGAGCTGAACTTGAATTTGACTGTGTTTATAGTAATTTTGTACACGAAATGAATTGTTGTTATTAATTTTGTACTGTTGTGTCGAATTCTGCAAGTTTCTGGAATTTTTCCAGAAACTGCCTAGCGGGTCTTCAACGCCATCAGGCGACTCATCCCTTTTCTATGCAAATTCTAGGTTCCAAAGAGGAACTGCCTGATAGCATGAACTGACCACCGGGCGACGAATGTGTTTCAGCCCAGTTTCTGTGTATTTTATATGAACCGCCTAGCAGTGACGAAAACTTGTCAGGCGACGCGAGCTAAATTGCTTGATTTTTTATGTTTTGCATGTTCTGGGAATGTAAGGGACTTGTGAGAGTCTCTATGAACTATGATATTGAGTACCTTGACAAATTGGGGTGGGAAAACCTATGTTTACTGCTAATATGATAAATTAAAGATTTTATGGATGTTAGGGTTGTGACAATTTGAAAATTTTGGGTAGTATGATCGTTAAGGTGATTGATAGAAATCCTTTGTGTAATTGAGTAGTAGTTATCTATCTGTGGATTGGAACGTGCTAATTAGAGGTTGTGAGGAAAATGGGTTGATTGGTATGAGATGTTGGTGTTTAAGATTCGCACAGGGTGCAAAACCAAATCTGATTTTTGTCCAAATAGTGAGGCATTGCCTAGCGGCTCATAACTTGTCGTCAGGCGATAATGGTGACAATGGCTTTTGTGGTTGGTGAAGTGTGACTCGAGTTGAAAGGTGCATTCAGAGATTCAAATGGAATTGGATAAGGGAAAAATAAGGTAAAATGGAACCGGTAGAAACCGGTATGCCTTAGGTCATAAAAGTGAATCTTAATTTGTGTTTAAGGTTTGGGAGAAATAAAAATCTTGCGAATACAACTTGAAGGTAAATATGAGTTAATGTGAATTATCAACATGGGTAGGCTATATGGTGTAATCTTAGAAACTTAATTGTCATTGTGATGGGTTAGGATGGTGATTTGGTTTGTTGATATACACTTAGGTCATTAAAAAGGGAATTGGAGATGTGGCTACTATTTGGCATAGGACTTGGAGTTGGGGGCTATCACTGATGAATTGAAACCTGTTTTTAAAGGTTACTGGTGTGAAAATTGGGTGGTGGCCAAATTCAAGAGTGGTTGGTGTCTACATTGTGAAGATAGAAAGGTAGGCACATATATGTTATCCTAGATAAAGGTCTATGTGTGATGGATGATTGAGTAATGTGGTGATGCCTGCAAAGAGCCATTGAATTATTCTATGTTATCCTAGATAAAGATCATCTTATCTGCTTGTGTTTGGCGATGATCGTGTTATGCGTTACACAAGAGCATATGATGTTACAAGTGGTTCTAGTGAGGCATAGAGCTAGAGCGGAGCTAGCGTGGGAAAAGCTTTTTCAGAGTTTCCTTATCACATAGATATTCTTTATGATTTTGTAAACCGTATTTTATTAGATATTGAGTTTTGTAATGGTTGTTGAAATTTATGGATTTTGTAGTAATGACGATGTAATGAACGTTTTTTTTTTAAATTTCCCACGTTATGGGGAAGATTTTTTATAATAAATGCGAGTTTGTATTTATTTCTATTATATTTTATTAAAATTCGTAATATCCGATCGGGATGTTACAATCATTGCTGCTAGGCAATTTTTGACCTACACTATATGAGTCGCCTAGTGGACCATGAACGTCGCTAAGCGGTTTCTAGGCAGAAACCCTGAAACGCGAAAAACAGCGAAAAATGAAAGTAGAAAAAGGCTTCCAAGCTTATACACACCATGAAATACATGATTCACGAAATGAACATTTAAGTGCAACTCCCTTTACCTGGAATTCCCACTCCCAAAAGCAGTCTTAGTGTTCCTCTTACACAACCTTGATCCACTCTTACCTCTTCGAACCAGCCCTCTAATCCTCTCCTTAGGTCCCTAATTTGTGTTCTAAAAATTCCTCTCAACTGCCACACGAGTATCTTCCTTTTCCCCTCAGTAGACTCTCTCTTACTTCATTTTTTTAGCCCTAAGATTTTAATAAATAAAATAAAAACGAAATTAAGGAGTTAATTACCTTCATTAGGTATTAACGTGAAGGCTTCCTGCTCATCCACCTCCTGTAACTACTACTCCTCTACTCCTAGGACGATTAGGGTTTCTAAACATCTACCAACGTAGCAAAAATAATTCAAGCGTAAAAAGAAACTAGTTAGCACTGGCCAAGGTTCAAACTCTCATCGACACAATTACCAACTATATGCATAACCAAGTAGCCATTACATGTTTTATGACATTTCATGCACACATACAGTTTTAAGATCATATCACACGACCATTCATACTAATGACATACATAAGGTTCGAACCCAAATCCTCTAAACACCACCCAACCCACTCAACCACTTGAACTACCATTGCTCCTTGTTATAACTTAGCAAACCAATTCTTTAAGATGTACCTCCATTCCACAATTATTCATAATAAATATTTATTCTTTTATTTAATTTTTTTTTCGAGTCTTACAACCCACTTTGCCATTCCTGCCAAAGATGAATCACACTCTAATCACACATGCCTAGAACCACTAGCCCATGAGATCCCAATAGTCAAAATAGCGTCCATAAACTTGGCATACAACACATTTTTCACATCGAGGTAAAAAGAGAAATCGCAAATGTAATCACCACAACTACCTCTAAAAATGTCACCACAAGCAGGATGACCCTAACAACCTCTAAGAGCTCCATCATTATTAATTTTAATCCATCTCATGTTAGGCATCTTCCAGATGACTTGAATAGGCCTATAGTTTGAGTTTCAAAGAACTTCAAAACAGAAAAGTCAGACATATCATTATAACAATATTCAGTAAAATCAGCATATAAAAAATTGTGAAACACTTGTATAGTTTGTTTTTAAAAGTGAAGGCCTTACCTACTACACAACATTTTAGGTGGAGGGTATTTTTAAATCGTATTGCAAAAAAAGAAAATTTAAGAAAAAGAAGAATAATGTTAGATTGTTATATTTGTCCCATGTGTAGGTCAACAAAGGAATCTACCAATAATCTATTCTTTATTGCTAAAATACATTTTTACTTATTTATTGAGCTAAGGATTTTATGCATATAATTGGGTTTAAGCACCAATAAAATACATGAATTTTGCCTTCGAATATTTGTATTTAACCCATACCAAACCTTTAAATATGTCATGCATAGAATCTCTTCTACCTCCACTCTTATTCTTGAAGATAATATTACTTTTGTGGCACATCTGCACGGACATTTGCCAATAGTAGGATAATAGGCTATTGAAAATAGGAACACTATCAATAGGATTTAGGGTTATGAAAATTTTGACAAGTAAAGGCCTAAATAGTGGGGTTTACCTATGTCATTTTGTTAAGACCGAATACAATCTCTCCTATCTATAAGTAATTTATTGTCTCTCATGGGGTTATGAAAACGTTATATGACTTCATAAAACAAGTGTCTGGTATTCCAAATATAACTGCCTGCTTTTAGTCACCGCAAAAGTATTTGAAAGTTTTACCTTTCTATTATATTTTAATTACTCATTTTGACTCTTATTATTAAATTCTGGTGAAAACATATATGCTATGTATGTTATTTTCTTTAGAATAATTTTGTAGGTAAATTTTTAATTAAAGAAATATCAAGTTTAAAAAAAGTCAAATAAAAATGATTAAAATTTAAAAAACGTCACTTTAACAGTAAAATATGCAAAATTAATTATTTTAAGTTAAAAAACTTTTATTCAAATAGTAAAATTAGAAAATAAACGTGGATAAAAAAAAAGAACTCCCTTTATATATATTATTGAAAGTATGTGCGCGTATTCAATTTTTTTTATATTTTAATTATAGATATTTTTTATTTGTTTTATAAATGATTTTTATTTATTTAATTTAAAAAATAGTTAAATTTTAAAGAAAATGATTAAACTTAAAAAAATCAGTTAAATTTAAATAAACAGTAACTTGAAAAATACAAGTGAAAGAAAAGTGGATAAAAAGAGAGAATATATACATATATTTATATAAATGATTTTTCAACATTGAAATAGAAAATATTAATTAATAATTATTTTATGGAAAATATATTAAATTAGGATAATTAGATTGTTTAGATATGCAACTTAATAAGTAATATTTTTTGTATAATGTAAATAATATATATGTTAACCAATTACTTAATTTTCAAAATTTTATTTTTGTATTAAAAATAAGTATACTCAAACTCTAATAACTTACTTTCATATATTAATTTTGAATCTTTATAAAATTATTCTTTTCTAATATATCATAGAAACTATATATATCTAGAGATAAAAATAACAAAATATATCGTATTTTTTAAGAATTACTAATTATAATATATTAAAGTTACACTACTATAAAAACTCATATTTTCTGTCAATTTTGTTTTGAAATTTTTTTTGTATAAAATACATATAAATTTTGTTATGAAAAAAAAATATTACAGGAAATTGCTGCAATATTTTTGCAAAATATTTTGTATAAAAAATTTTTACAAAAAAGTTTGTAAGAAATACTTACGAATTTTATAATTTTGTAGGAAATAATTATCTACGAAGGAATTACCTGCCAATTAAGATTTTTAGAAAAAAATAGCATAAAAAATTGTAAATTTTTTTAACAAATTTGCAAGAAAAATATCATGTAATATGATAATTTTGAGTAGTGTTATGCGTTTTATATTTTTAATATATAGCAAAATTTGTGATGAAACATGTCATTTTATAAGGATATATAAGCATTGTATTACATATTCAGCATGTCATAAACATGTGAATATTGAAAAATATTACCGTAAAATATGAAGAGAAAGTTCAATAATAAATTCCATGAAATCGTGATATTTAAGTCTAAAATATGTAATTAAGTAATTTCCATATGCACCAAAGGCATCCATACCTAACTAAAAAACTAATTCCTTTCCAATAATCTCTTCTATGTATGTTCCAAAGCAACAATGATTATGAAAGAAGTTAATTGGCTAATTGGTTGAATATCTCCATGAGCCTATGTTGATAATTAACCACCATAACGTGCAGCACGTTTCTACATGCAAAACGTTACCACTTAATTTGAGTATATATTTTGGTCCTATACTAATACTTAATCAAGTGATTATGCTTTAATTGTGGATTAAGGTCGTATTAGATAATCATAAACATTTATATAAATAAAAGTCCGTTTGAAATATTATAAATAGATGAATATTTTAAAATATGTATATTTATTTATTATATGTTCATTATCTCACTAATACTTCATTTACGTTGAATGTTGAAAGTGTCTGATATTGGAAATTTAAGTTGAATGCTAAAGTTCTTATATTGGAAACTTTGTCCATTCAATAGTCGAGCCCATGAAAAGATTTGTCTTATTATAATAAAGTAGATAACATCCTTGAAGTAAGACACATCTTAGGAAGATTACTTGGTGCTTATAAAAACTCGATAACAAAAGGTTAACATAGAATTTTTTTTTTTAAAGTAAAGTTAAGAAAAACTTTGTAATGGTTTGGTTAAAATGGGTTTAAAATGATGTTCAAAAAATACGTGATTAAGTGAAAACATAAACAAAAAATAAGGTCAAACTTAAAACAATGAACTTAATTTGGACCCAAAATGTCAATGGAAGTGCTCAATGAGTGATTTCTTGAAAAAAGAAAACAAAAATACCAAACTTTTTATTTTCTTTACCAAATTTGCGGAAATCAATTTTCGTTCTTTACACATGTTTGACAATTATGCATGTCGCGTTGCATGTTTAAAATTCATTATGTAAGTTTCGAAATTATTAATGGGAAAGCACAAGGAATAAACTAGACTTCAGATATTTCCTTCCTTTAAATTATAGTTTTGGGTTTGTAAAAGAAAGACGTGACAACTATTAAAGTTAGAATATGGTGTTAAACTCGATAAATTTTATAAATTTTCTGAGATTATATTAGATCAGATAAATTAATTCATTAATTTATTTTGATTCATTAAAAACTTAATTTGAAATACAATATAATCCAATCTATCTAATAAAGAATCAATTTGTCCATTATCATTATGGAGAAATATTATAACATCACAACGCTCCATACTATTTCAACAATAAATATACATATAACAAACATCAAGAAAATATTTAAATAGTGACCAATTTTAATGACAATAAATATTAGTAATTATAGTGGCCAATTTAGATATCAAATTATTAAATCAAAAAATATTGGTTATTAAAATAGTCACTATTATAAAATAAAAAATTATATTTGATTTTTCAAATTAGTTACTATGATTTTTGCTACCATAGGAGATTGATCACTAAAAATTAGCTACCTAGGTTTTGAATACCAAAATGAATTAGTTTCTAAATTGGTTTCTAATTAATTTAGTGACCAATTTAGTGATCAATTATAATTTTTTATTTATATAGTGACTATTTTAGTAACCAATAATTTTTAATTTTGTAAATTAGTTTCTAAATTAATCACTATAGTGATTAACTATTTTTAGTTTCTAATTAAGAAATTTCTTGTAGTGTATTTACTATTTTTCATTATTTATATATACTCAATAAAAGAATTTACATGATATATATATATATATATATATATATATATATATATATATATATATATATATATATATATATATATATATATATATTACAATCATTCAGGTTCGTTGAAAATAATCTCAGGTCTAAAAATTAAAATCAATATAGATGTGTAAAAGTTAATATGTGAATTAATTACATTTTCTAATTTAACATACTCCATTTCATGCATTTCTAATGAAAACCTATCCAAGATGTTGTAGCAAAGGACAATGACAAGACCCAATCATTTTCCTTGATTGTAAATGTGTGATTAGGAGTAGTATATTTTGTATAGGATTAGCCTTTTATTTATGTAAATAAGTTTTTTCTTTAGGCCTTATATTTGGACCAAACACATATTTCTTTTGAACCGTATATTTTGACTATTTTAGTATAACAATCTCTGATTTAATCGATTATGTAAGTACCATAATCGATTAAAATAGACAACATCCTGTAAATAGTGAAGTTTGTTGATTTAATTGATTATGTAAGTACCACAATTGATTAAAATAGACAGTGTTCTGCAGATTTGTAGATTTAGCTTTTTAACTTGACTCTTGAGTGACCAGAAGCACTAAGGTGTTCTTTGGGCTACATTAGGCCTCAAGCAACCCTAGAAACATTGCTTATGGGCCAAGAAATCCTCTATCTTGCTTTTCAAGGTACATGCATTGGGTCGTTAACTTGTTCATGAATTTGACAACTTATTAGTCACTCTTGAAGAAAATTCTAGAGGTTGCTAGTTTCAAGATTCTTTGCATTTTTATTTTTCAGTTGAGACTTCAGTCAATTCCTCTATTCTATAAATAAGAGTGCTCAAGCATTGTAAAAATAACTTGGAAATAACATAGAGAAATTTTTCCAAATTTGCAGCTCAACCTTTTCTAAGTTCACTAGTGTAACACCCCATTTAAATAATAACTTTAATTTAAATGAAATGTCACACATATAGAATATAAGAGACAAGTCCTGGAGTATAACACTACTCCTTACAGTATCCAGAAATGCTAGAAGAAACCAAGGTACACCACGATGCCAAATACAATTGAAGTAAAAGATTGACAATAAATCAATGAAGTGCCAAGCAATACAATACATGGGTCGTGGCCTTAATGGAAAGCTGGAAATCCAATCTAGAGAGAGACTATGCAGCAGAACCTCCATCACCCTGATGATCACGGGGAGTTCTCACATATGCTCACATCAACAAGTTGATGATCATTGCAAAAAAGAGAAAACCACACAATGGAACATACAACAAGCCGAAAAGGGTAAGCTAGAGTAGAAAATAGTTTATCATACAGTTGCATACAATTTCACAGTCCAAGACGCACATGCCAGCCAATCATGTTATGACTTCTTAAACAATACACTAAGACTCAGACACGACTTATCCGAATACATATAATTAGTCGGATTCAGCAGATGCTTACACTTGTGGTGGACATTCCCTACTCTACCGAGCTGCTCTCCCCCGAGCTAAGTGTTACAATGTCTCAACCCCCACACATAAGGTTAGTCCTTAATGAGTTTCAGGCCTCCTACTACTCTCACCACAAGAGTCAGTCCGCTCTATGTGAGACTAACTGACTCCTTAGAGCGTCAGGATGCAACCTTACCTTGAATCCTTACTAAATTATATATATGGGGCACCACCATGAACTCCCACTAACAGGGGTCATGGAATTACGTCCCGACCACTGAGGCACCACCATGAGATCTCCTCTAGAGATTCATGGAATTATGCCCTAACCACATACACATCATGTTCCAACAACCAGGTAAATACTTATCGTGCATATAAATCTTATGCCAACCTTGATAACCAACCCCCATTCATATTCCATGTCAAATCCATATCAACTCATCATTCTCAATCCATGAAACCATCCATACATGCAACATCCCCAAATCATGTTAAACTCATCCATCACAGACTATAGATTATCTCATTCATACATAATCACCCAATTCATACTTTAAAAGCAAGATCAATACAAACATATAGCCAACATTTGAGAACAAAGAAACAACAGAACAAGCCGCATCCTCGCCCAAGTTCTCGTTCAGGCAAAAAGGTCTCGCTCAAGCGAGCTCCTTTCGCCTAGGCGAGAGCTCGACAAACAAGAACAATGGTCTTCTCCGCATTCTCGCTTAGGCGAGACTTCCCTCGCCTGAGCGAGACATCCACTCGCTCAAAATAGGGTTGGTCGCCTGAGCGACAACTCGCGTAAAAGAGCCTGAGCGAGCCTTTGTTAATCTCGCCTAGGAGAGACACGCTCGCTTGGGCGAGAAAATCAGTGCTCACTATATGGAAACTATATTGCCTTGACGCATACGCCACTGCCTTCTTCTATTGCATCAATACGCAACCCAAACCCAAATGTGAGGCATCACAGTAAACCTCAAAAGGTTTACCCACATCAGGGATAACCAATATGGGAGCACTCGTCAACCTCCACTTAAGCTCTCGAAAGCTTTCCTCACATTTATCCGTCCAAGTGAAAGGTTGGTCCTTCCGGGTAAGCTGTGTTTGAGGCGCCACTATCTTGGAGAATCCTTCTATGAATCTCCTATAGTAGCCAGCTAAACCCACAAAGCTTCTGATCTCTGTTGTTGACTTGGGACTTTCCCACTTAACCACTGCCTCAACCTTGGCTAGATCCACTGCAATGCCCAATGCGGATATCACATGCCCCCAAAAACTGCACCTCGTCCATCCAGAATGATAATAAGATACAAAAGTTACAAAAAAGAAATATATTGAATAATAGAAATCACGAAGAGTTAAGATACATTACGTCCAACCCCCGTGAATAAGGGAGTTAATTACTCTTATAAATTATAAACACTAAAAAAGAATAATGATGAATGTCTCCAACCTCCAGGAATGAGTCTTAACTTTCTCTCCTTTTAGATCAAGTTCCCTCTCCAAAAAGAATTATTTTTAACTACGTGAAGCCTTTTATTTATAAATTTTCCAAAATGCATAACTCATTGTATTAGGCATGAATTTGTACTTGAAGTAACCAACTTTAATATCTAATTTTGTTGATAATTAAATTATTCAATTTTGTTGAGAATTGGTTTTGTTGATATATTTTTTAATCTTCATTTGTAAAATATTTCACAAATAAAAAAACTTATATTTTCCAAAATTATCCAATCAAGTCTTAATCGTCTAATAAAAAATAAAATACTTATCTTTTCTTAAATTATCTAATACAATCTTAATTATCTAATAAAAGATAAAATACTTATCTTTTCTAAAATTATTTAATAATCTCTTAGTTATTTAAAAAGATAATAATAAAATACCAATAAAAGATAAAAACAAACATAATAAAAAATATGATAATGTCAATTATGAATCCCCATTGCAAGGGTAGGCATCCTCACCTTTATCCTTACATGAATCCCATACTCACTAGAACTTTCTTCATCTTGGCAACTATATGTGTCAACACCCCTTAGAATCATGGTATTCTTTCTTGGACATTAAGATGCAACATGACCACTACCAAGATAGTAGAAGCATTTTATATCATTGGTGTGAGTGTGTGACCATGCTCCCTCCCTTAGCTTTTCTTTTTCTTTCTATTTCCCTAAGTTCCTACAAGATTTTTCTTCTACTTGCTTGTCCTCCCTCTTGTAGTCCTTTTTAACATATAAGCTAAAGTGGAGAGTTTTTAAGCATTTTTTCTCAAATGTTGTTGTTTTTGTACCAAGTCACTTAATAAGTCTTGGTATGGAAACAATTCCACTTTATCTTTAATGTCAAGATTGAGACCATTAAGAAACCTAAGATGGTTGTCTCTTCTTGCTCTCTAATTCTCGCCCTCATCATATATAATCCATCCTTTGTCTATATTCCTCTACACTCATGTTCTTTTGTTGGAGTATTTAGAGTTTGTCCATAATCTCCCTATGGTAATAAGATGGGATGTACCTCCTTCTTAAGGCACTTTTCAAGTCATTTCAATATTCAACTTGAGGGGAATTAGTAAGTCTTCTCTCCTCCTTTAGGGACATCCACCAATACATGACATTCCACTAAAAACTAAGGGTGGCCAATGGCACTTTTCTATCCTCACTCACTTGGTGGAAAACAAAGAGTTGCTCCACCTTCATTTTCCAATCTAGATATGCTTCAACATCTTATTTACCATGGAAATGAGGGAGATATACCTCAACTTTCCTTAGAGTATGCTCATGCTCACACTCTCTCCTAGTTCTTCTTGATGGAGGAGGTTGAAACAACTGATGTAATATCCCTTCGCTACACTAGTGATCTAACGTAACACTCATAAATTGGGTGAGAAAATAAACGAAACTAAAAAGCTAAAAATTGAAGAAAAGTAAATGTAAGAAAATAAATTATATAAAACAAGAACAAATAAAATAACCAACTAAAGTGGTGACTCAAATTGCTATAATCTTTACTTAAGTGGTCATTGTCTTGTTCTCAACATTCTTAAAGTGTTTTTATGGTAAACTCAATTTTTTCACCCTATCTTGAACACGAAATAACCTATTTATATTTCATTTCCTTTTTGACATTTAAGCCAAAATAAAATTAAAACTTTACATATTAATTAGAATAATTGTCTAAATTCGTCCATGTTGCATTATTTTTGTCTACTAAGCCCACGTCTCCATCAGTTACTTCTACTTAATTTCCTTTTGATCTTCATGCAACTTTTGCTTTTTGTTTTTTGAATGTTTTTTTTTTATATAAAGGTTGAGTTTTCCTATCTCTCTCGATCATCCCATGACTTCTTATGTGATCATTTCTTGATATTCTATGCTTCATTGATCCTTCTTTTGATTTCTTCATTACTTTCAATTTCTTTACTTCCTTTAATATCTTTCTTTCCTTTTATTGCTTTGTCTCGATCGCTTTTTGTCGATATCCATATCCTTGACAAAATAAAACAACATGTAATCAGAAGCAACAACATGAATTATGTAAAGACTACGTTTCTGAAATAGGAGTGATCCAAGATCATTTAAACACTTTTTTTGTTTGCTTCAATTCTCTTCCTTTTAGTTCTTTTTCACCCCTCATTTTCCATATACGTTATAAGTTGAACTTGACAATCGAAATAAATTTATAATATTGTTATTATTAATAACTAATAAAATCATCAAACTTTTCATTTATTTCTACTGCTTTTTATTTAATATATATTTTTAAAATATTATCATTGTTATTATTGCAAACTATAAATATTTAAATAACTTAGAAAAATAATTTATAAGTTACTTTTTGCTTCATTAGTTGGACATTCACCACCTCGGACATCTTATGCCATAGTAATATGCCATTAAATAAAGAACGAAAAAAAAAAAAACAAAAACACAGCTAGAAAATACTTTTGGGAACAACTTTACTCTCTGGTATGATTCGAAAAGTATTTTTCAGAGTTTGTTATAAAAATAAATTCATGTTAAAAATTGTTGTCAACAAACTATAAGAAACAAATCTTAACTTTATACTAACTGAATGAGAAATTTGATAGAATTATTTTGTAAGAATGAGTAAACTCAAAACAACACAGTGAAATAAGATGTGGGTAAATTTTCATTTACAAAATTAATGAAAGAGATTTTTTTTAATTAAATTCTTACTAATTTTAGCTTTTAAATGATTTTGTTTTTATTGTTTTTCTAAAATTAAAATAACTATTTTGTTACATGGCCTAAACTGTCCATTGAAAATACTTCTTCACCGTAGCTTTCTCTTCAATCAATGATGCACTAAATCTTTTGACACAGGAAATGAAGATGTCTTCCTTCAATTCAAACACTTTAAGGTTCAAAGTATCGGGTGTCTATAATGATATTATGACTATATGCATAAAATTATAATAAATATAGTATTGAACATATAAAGATTACCTAGAAAACAATATTATATATGGTATATTTGCACATTTTTACCTTTATGTGCCTACATTACACATGTGTCTAGAAAGTTTGGATTTTGCTAACTTGGTTTGTTCACCTATAATCCTTGATTAACCAATGCTAACCTTATCTTGAGAAGGTGATAAGGTTTAGGTGTACGTTGTTACTATGGCCAAGATGTTTATACTACTATTATATACATTATAATAGTTTATGTATTTTTGCTATTAGAATTAATAAAAGACTTAATTAAATTTTGAGTCTTTGATAAGTTAGGAAACTTTAACAGAGTTCCTAATAAATTTTGAATGATCTGTTGAGTACTCAACAAAATTATATTTTTTTAATTTGGTCCGTACTATTTAATTTTATTGTTAATTATGTGATGTGACAATTAATTAGGTGATATATGAGTACTCTCTTACTCTCTCATCTTACATAGTTGTCTTAGCATATAGATTTATAGTTTTATGATATTATAATTTTATAATTTTCAAATTTCAAAATTTTATAATTTTATAATTTTATAGTGTTATATTTTATAATTTTATATATTTTCTAAACTCAAATCATAATTAAGTATTAATAAACATAAAAAAAATTCACAAAAGATTGTGAGTGTAATTAGAGTTTAGACCATTTTTTTTTATAAAAGAGAATATTTAGTAATAATAAAAAAAACTAAAGAAAAGGATAATGTAAATAACAGATGGGGAAGAATATCAACGTGTAAACTATTTCTTTCTGTAATCTAAGAATTTGTATATGTATCTCCATAAATTAAGAAAATTTAAATTTACCTTAATAATGTGTTTGGATGAAGTAATTTAAAAGAGTAATTCATTTATTTGGAGAATTTGAATTTCTTTTGAGTAAAATGACTTGTTTGAATGGGGAAATTAAAAGAGAATTGAAATTGAGGAATTTTAAGAAGATATTTCAAATCACTAAAATAGTAGAATTTGAAATTCACTCAAAAAAGAAAGGAAATTGAAATTCCACAATTTGTGAAATTCCTCATTGTTCAATATTGGAAGTGTCAATTGGACCTAGACGACCCAGATGACCTAGACAGGTCAGGCCAGTCCGACGACTTATTGGCTGAGCCGACCAGATGATCCTGATAGACCGAGCAAGCCCGACGACACAGATGGGCGGGCCTAACTACCAAAATGAGACAGGTACGCTCGAAAACCCAAACAGGTTGGGCAGGCCTAACAACCAAGACAGGTCAGGCAGGCCCGATGACCCAAACGGGTTGGGGGCCTGATGAACCAGATGATCTTGACAACCCATACGAACCAGGCTGTCCAAATTTTGAAATTCATCCAAATTTGGCTGAGTTGACCTCGACCAAAATTTGGTGTAGTCTGCACCGGCCGAAATTTGGTGGAATGTGACTTAGTTGGCTCCGATCTAAATTTGGCCAAATTGGACTGAGTTTACATGAGCCAAAATTTGACCAAATTTGGTTGATTCAGCTCGATCAAAATTTGATCGAATTTAAATATTTTAAGGTTACAATTATATTTGTTAAATTTAATTTCAAAAATTATATTTTAAATAAATATTATTAAAATGAAATTTTAATTCATAAGAGAAATTCAATTATTTTATCCAACACAAGAGATTGAAATGTAAGGTATTTCAATTACTTTATCCAAACAAAGTATTTAGAAAATGAAGGGAATTCAATTTCAAGAATTTCAAATGCAATGTATTTCAATTTCTTAGAATTGTTGAAATGCTTCGTCCAAACACAAGGTATAGGAGCAACGTCAAACTGAATTTATCCTACATGACAATATGTGTATCGTCATTAAGGTAGGATTAGTCTTTTCAGCATCTAATAGGCTAAATATGAAAATTATAGGGTTTCTGCTTGTACCCCAATCCTTTCTCATGTACTCTCAAATTCCTTCATCAATTACATTTATATCTTTACCAACCAAGATCGGTAAGATAATTAAAAAAAAGTTATTATGTGTTGTTTATCCGTTGTTTCTTCACTAAAACTTGTACCTCCCAATTTCTCACGTTTTCAAAACATAACCTCTGCCTCTTCCTTCTTTCATCTTGCTATGGTCCCTTGAGTTTTTGTTGTGGTCCCTCCGTTTGAATCTTTTGTGGTCCTTTGCACTCGTGTCTCTTCTCTCTTCCTTCATCCACATCAGGTACGAGTTCCCTGAATGTTTTTTTGCCGCCAACATGTATCTTTTTAACGCTCTACAATGCATATACATGTTTTTGGTTGTTTGTTGATATAAGATGTTCAATATTTAATCATTCTTTGGCTTCTTTTATATTCATGATGCATTGAAAGTGGTTGAAAAAATAAATAACTTGATTAAATACCAAATATGGACCTTTGGTTAAGAAAAAAGTTATAAAAAACATACCGGATGTCAACATCCAGTACTGCTCAAAATTTACAGATGTGGTCATTCGTAGTATAAAACAGAAAACACATGCCTTAAAGTGACTACCGGATGCTGAGATCTGGTTTGTATCTTTTACATTACGATGTTGACCTCCGGTTGATATACAAAACGAATGTCAACTGTGCATTTCACCGGATGTCGAGATCCAGTGTTTGTGAAGTCCATCGATGTCAACCCGTGAACCAGATGTCGACTTCCAATTCACTTATTGGGGGTACATGAGAATAAAAACGGATGTCAACCCTTACACCGGATGTCGAGATCTAGTTTTGATGGAAAGCACAAATGTTAATTAGTGAACCGGATGTCGACATCCAGTTCACTTATTTTTAGGTCCAATTTTTTTTTTATAGTTGCTTACTATGTATTTTTGGCGTTGTGATTTTTGTATATGTCTTATATGATTTTCTTAGTTTTACAAATATTCATTTATTAATTATAATTTTGTATATATTTTTACGAAAAGCATTGGGGTACATGGAGAATGAAAATGAATGTTTGCATTACATTGGATGTCGAGATCCTGTGTTGATGAAAACCATAGATGTTAATTAGTAAACCGGATGTCAACATTCGATTTGGGTCCATTATTTTTATTTTTTTTAATAATTGTTGACCAAGTATTTTGGTCTTCTACTCGTATTTGATTTTCTTATATATATATATATATATATATATATATATATATATATATATATTTATTTATTATTTTTATATTATATAT
>Ga0209589_1001657_pt1 | contig 37269 bp, 38 predicted proteins | sample CowpeawhiteBW_FD_187525 | JGI IMG/M metagenome (GOLD analysis project Ga0209589, IMG submission 187525) | Root nodule microbial communities of legume samples collected from California USA - Cow pea white BW (SPAdes) (version 2) | ecosystem: Host-associated > Plants > Roots > Nodule | place: USA...
TGGCACAGGCATTCCAGTGTTTCCTCGCCTGGCCTAGAGATTTGGTTGATACTGACCCCCCGGTACAGACTCTTAAACCCACAAATATACTACATTTTAAAGTTGACATGTTTATTATATTCAAACTTAAATTATATTCCATTTTAATTGAAATTGCATCAATATAGGAAAAACCTCAATCAAAGAAGATTCTTCTCTCTTTGGACGATCCTCTTGGTGCATTGCTCCAACTTGCAGAAATCATAGCTGATAAGCCGATGCAGGTTCCTTGGGATGCTAACATTTTTGGGAGAGATCTTGACATCCCACTTTACTTGCATTCCCAAGATGTCTTGGAGCTTGCACGGGGACAAGAGGAACTCAATATTACCATTATTCAATTATGGATGATGTAAGTCTTTTAGTCATTATATATAGTTATTTGATATATTTATGTATTTACTTATATCAAATCAATTTTTGGTTTAGGTATCTGTCTGGTGTCACTGAAACTATGGGGCTGAATGATCTATATGGGTTTATAGACCCCCAACTCACCCATGAAGGCAACAAGTTTGATGACATCCAAGCATATGTGACCAAATGCTTTCAACGTGGAAAAGAAATTTATTTTGTCCCTTATGTTGTTGGGTAAGTCATTTTTGTTAACTTATGAATATAATCAGTCATTTTAATGCATAACAATGAATTTATTTTCTTATCAGGCGTCATTGGCAGTTACTTGTGGTTTCCCTAAAGGAGAACCTTGCTATGTGATTTTGCTCTTTGCATCGCCCTCCCCCCAACCATCTTAGACAAGTGATAGATTGGTAAGAACCTCAATATCAATCTTATGAATATGACATGTTATATAAAAATATCCTAACTTATTCCCTCTATCATAGTTCAATTGCTGCACATAACATGTTGTTAGGGAGATCAATGTCTAAGGCAAAAGGTCTTGTATGGTGTTCTCTCCAGGTTTGATATTTTTATCCATATCTTCATAATTGTTTGCTTAATTTTCTTCCTTAATTATTGTATCGTTGTTAATATAATGTAGTGTAATAGACAAACCGGCTCATATGAGTGCGGTTACTATATAATCCAATGGATGACAACCACTGTACGTGCTCGTATTACAACAAATTGGGAAACGGTAATATATATTTGAATTAAACCGAATACTTTGCAATATTTCCTTTTTACATACTAACTTAACTTAATCTATTATTTTGTAGACATTCAAGAGTCCTGCAGCAATTCCCGCAAAGTCCATCAAGTTTGGTAGGATAGAATGTGCCAAATAAATAATTGTAATTTACAGTACTATTGATTAGGACATGTATCTTGATTGTAAATGATTTGCAATTGTCTTTTAAATGAATTTGAATTGTGGATGTGTTATAAAATATTCTGTTCTGGTCTATTCTGGTTTGTGCTGGGTGCTGAACAAAATTTGCAGGTTTAAATGTGGGAATATAACCAAAATAGAAACTGCAATAAAAAAAACAGCATATTAGGCCTCGATTCATACCAGAACCGAAGCAAAAAGCGTACTTTTGGCCTCGGGTACAACCAAAACTGAGGCCAAAAGGAGATCGAATTTAAAAAAAAAAGAAGAAGAAGCACATATGGCCTCAGGTGCAGCGAAAACCGAGGCCAAAAGGGGACTGAATTTATTAAAAAAAAAAGAAGCACATATGGCCTTGGGTGGAACCAAAACTGAGGCCAAAAGGCCGGGCTCTATGGCCTCGGGTTCCATTGAACCGAGGCAGAAGGGGGCTTTATGGCTTCGGTTCGTAACCGAGGCCAAAAGCTATGCTCTTTTCGCCTCGCCCCAATATGCTTCGGTTCCCGAACCGGTGCAGAATATTGAAAACAACCGCTGCCAAAGGCCCTTCCTGCACTGGGATCTCGCCTGAGCGAGACACCTTTCGCCCACCACAGAGCTTCAAGTCTGAGGGAGATGCTCAAGCGAAACCATCTAATCCTCACGAGTTCTCGCTTAGGCGAGGCACACTCGCCTAAGCGAGAGGGCCTGTTGTCCAAGACCACAACCCTTCGCTCATGCGAGATGTTTGAGCAGAAACAGGCTTGATTCTCTGCTAATCTCGCCTAGGCAAGCCTGGCTCGCTTAAGCGATAAATGCAAACTTCTGCATTGTTTACACATGCAAACACCAGCACCACAGTCCAAACCACATTTTGATCCAATAACAAGCAATTTCAAATAGTGCACAAGATTATGGACATAATTTAGACCCAATATGATCCCTAAAATCTAAGTTTAACCATACACAACATGTAAAGTACAAAAAACTATCATATTCATACAATTGGTTAAGAGTTTCAATAAGACAATATCAAAGCACCCAAACCCCTAATTCACATCATATACAACACGAATTTCATGGCATAAAATCATCAAAATCATGTGCATAAAACAACAATACGAAAATTCAGTTCTGCTCCCCTAACCTGGAATTTCCTTGCTTAACTTTTGAAATAGGAAGGTTCGTTTGATTACCAATGGCTTGCCTTATCACCACCTCAATTACCCCCCTCCATTTCACTCACAACTCTTTATTTTACCTTGGATTCGTGCACCTCACAGAGCTCTCTGAAAACAGCCACTCAAAACCCTTCTCCTCTCTCAAAATTTGCCTTTTAAAGGGCATTAATGCTAGGTTAATGCAAAAAAATGAAAACTGGTTTTTATGGTGAAGTTAATTTCTACAGTTTCATATTCAAGTCAAAACCAATTTCTAGCCAAAAAGAGAGTTAGATTTGGATTCCCCGAGGTTTGAACCCATGACCACACCAAAGCCCAATTCAATGCACAACCACTCAACCATATCATGTTTCGCGACAATTCACACAATTCTATAATTATGTTACTACTCAACATGATCATGCATATTATTAAAAATTAATAATAAATCAAACAACACATAATTGGCATACATAAGAGTTAAACCCAAGTCCTCTCACGCAATCAAAGTACTCTCAACCAATTGAGCTAGTACTCTTCCAGGTCACATCAATCAATATTTAATGTCATAAAGGCTCCCACTACCCGCATTTATTTAATTAATTAATTTTCACGGGTCTTACAAGAACCCCAAGTAGTAGCGGGGGTTTTGGGAATTCCAAGTATTTGTGAAGGTTTTTGAAAGCCCAAGAAAGTTGTGGTTTACCAGTGGTTGCTAAAACCTCCCCAATAATCTCTTAGCCATGCTAGTTCTTCCAAGAGAATTACCAACCTTAGGTAAACCCATTAGTGGGGGTTAAAACCCCTGAAAATGTCAATTATAACCTTCATTAATAATAATTATTTTTGTACTGAACTAATGTAGATAATGTAGGTGTGGTGATGGAAATCTATGTCATATAAATATTATTATTATTATTATTATTATTATTATTATTATTATTATTATTATTTAGGTCAAAGTTCATGCGGTGCGTATTAATATAAAATTTGTAATTATTAAAAGTTAAAGATTTTATTTTATTGTGTTGCAGTTGCGGCTTTGTCTCAATTTATTGTGTCTTGGTAGGGGAAGCTATTAGGAGAATATGGAATTGTGTTTATGTATTGGTTGTTGAAAAGTTAGGTATATATTTTGGTCACTTGGCAAGTTTGTATTACAGTTAATATATATATATATATATATATATATATATATATATATATATATATATATATATATAGAGAGAGAGAGAGAGAGAGAGAGAGATGTATTATAGGAGTCAGATATGGCGACAACTTAATTTCCACAAATAAAAAATATGCTGATACATGTTGATATAATGAAAATGGATACATGAAACTTGGAATCTATGTACTTAGGAAATAAAGAAAATCGGGAACTTCCCGCGTTAACAGAAGGATAGAATACTCTTCGTATATCCTGTATACATCAAGGGTCGCTTACGCCATAGCAGAGCTGGCCAATCACTTGGAACCACCAACCAAAATATAAATGGACACAAATTTCACATTGAGCACAATAGTATACGAGAAGTAAACGGATATGACAATGATATGCCGACATATTTGCGAATCTCTCCTAACTTAGACAAAATAAAATTGATTGTAGAATGCCCAAAAGGGACTTGCTTGCAACATAAGCCCAATTAAAACCTGGTCAAACCTAATTAGATGTGATCAAAGGTCCAAAGCTTAGGCACACAAAAGTGGGTAAAATGATCAAAAGTTGATTAGATTTCTATCAATATTGGTGGACCGAAGTAGTTAGAGGTAGGCAATTCATTAGTATCCTAATCAGAGATTTGACTTTTGAAAGTTTTTGCTGACTTGATCGTCGAAGTCCCTTTTTGTAGGTACAACCATGTCTCACTATAACATCCCAGTCAGATATTACAAATTTAAATAAAAAATAGAGAAATATGGCTAAAACCTCATTTATTATAACTTCATTTCTAAAAAACGCGTGAAAATTTAAAACATTTATTACATAGGAAATGATCCAATATATAAAACTCGAATACAAAATCAAAGTCTGGTAACATATGGGTTTACAAAATTATTCAAAACCATAAATATTAAAACTCTATTGAAGCTTTTCCCATGCTAACCCCGTTTCGGCTTTATGCCTCACTAGAACCACATGTAACATCATCTGCTCTCGTGTAACGTATACACGATCATTGCCAAACACAAGCAAATACAGTGACTCAGAATATAACAAATCATATATAAAGTTCATATATATGCACACACATACACACACACACATCAAAGGAACTCTTACCCTTTGATTCCATACAACATGGCCACCACCATGTCATCCATGCTCTACGTCTTTAGATGAATACCTCAAGATGCCTTGCTGCCACACCTACAAGCCACAACTTGTAGAACACATGGGGGAGAAATGCTACGGACCACACTCGTAATGTCCCAAGACTACCAAACTCGTCGGCTAAACATAAAGGAGGGCAATATTTTTAGACCCATCCGTACGAGCCACAACTTGCACACTCACACCAGCAACACTCACCAATCCAAGAAATAAGTCAAGGATTCATCGTGTTCATCTTCCATCCCAACCCATAACTCAAAAGATATAATTTCGAGCCACAACTCAAGGAATGTCACATGTTTACCCTCTATCCCAAGCCACAACTCAAAGGATATCATTATGAGCCACAACTCAAGGAACAATCCAACAAGTCAACCTTTAAGGTATCACCAAAGCCTTTTAGATCACGCATATCCAAAGTAACCAGACATTCTACCTCTATGTTATCGCTTGGCGCTACTATAGAGCCGCCAAGTGAAGACTAGCTCTAGATTGCCTGCGGAACACATTGGCCGCCAAGTGCCAAGCACCTTACCACACACTACATCTGTAGATATCCCTTGGTGGGGCAACCCTCACCGTCAGGCGCCACGTGTCACAACAACCCCCTGGAATTGTGTCTATCGCCTGGCGGGTCAAACCTTACCGCTAGCGCCACACAAGTACTTGCGCAATATTAGTTTAAAAATTGAAAAACCCTTTATCACCTTCTTCAATCATTGCATTCTCACTTAACTATCTAAGTTTAGGTAATCCGATCATGATCTGTGACTCCTATGTCATGGTCCCACCACTTTCCATTTAGTTAATATTTATATTAGCTTTATATCGATGGACTCTTTAAGTCATGTATTTAACCACACTTTATGCACCCCTCAACGCTATCAAGCATCTTGGATGAAGCTTTACAAGTCTACTTCATCCCACCACCAAACAAATTCCAAAGATGAATGCGTATTTTTGCCCTCATTCAATGTTTAGTTCTGAGTATTTAATTGAATTTGTGTGTGTGAAGAGTGATTTAATTAACAATTCTGATAATTAGGTTATTTGAACTTGTGTGATAAAAAATGTCTTAAAAAGTGATTTTTAGCTGCATAAATTATTTTTTGGATATTTTAATGTTTATTAATGCAGCAGAAGTTAAGATTAAGCTCATTCAAGGTGGGAAAATAAATTGATTGAAGTTACATAACACCTTTAAATAAGGCTAAAATCAGCAAGTTCTGGAAAAATCACTTTTGCACCCCATACATTACTTATACACTCCCCTATTTCCAAATGGGCTACAGAAAACCTACTTCTACACCCCTGCCTTTGTCTATTTTCACCTCTGATAAACTAGATGCACTCAGATGCCGCCATGTGGCAATCCTCAATTTTTAAAATTGTCTAACCAGCACAAGCCACATAGGCTTAATCTCCACTAAAGAATCTGAGCCAATAGTATGTTGCCACGTCATCTGATCTTCTTCTCCAGAAACCCTAGGCAGCCATGGAAACCACCATTACCGCACAGTCCATCCACCGCGCCTGAAGTTTACCATGAACCAGAGCTGCCATACGCGACTTCACCATTGCAGCTTCGCTGCAGCTGTTCAGCCACCATGGAATCACCATCTCCATCGCGCACCAGATCAAAGCAGCAGCCACAACGAATCAGATTTACGTAAAATAAGATTCCGGCAACGCAACAGATGCCAACACATCGTTCCACCACAGCAGCGCCATCAATGACGTTCAAGCATCGGAACCACATGCACCATTGATTCTTACACGCGAGAGCTCATCACATAGCAGCCATTGATGGACAATATTTATCTTTATTTTAAAAGATATTTGAGGGATTTTAGCAACCGAATTTGTGTGAAAAATTGATATGTGTCTAGTATTATTTAATTTACATATCATTTAGATACTTATCTTGCATTAAATCAATTTAAAAATTATTAGAATGGTTCTAATTGCACATAAATATAGGATGTGGTGAATTTAATATATTTGTGCAATTTTAGTAGGTAAAATGAAGGAAAATATGAAGTTGGTGCTAAGCACAAAAATTTGCAGCGCAAGCCAAAAAGATGAACTGAGAAAAGTAAAACTTAAGCCTATGGTGGAGCAACGGAATTTGGTATTGAACCACATTTTAAGAAACATTCACTGCAAGGATACATCAAGCTCCAGATTTGAAGTTGAGAATCAAAGGAAAACCTCCATGGCAGGGAAACCTCCATTGCTGACCTCCAAAGTTGATTACCCAAGCTTGGGAAGAAAAATACTCATGAAGGAAACCTCTATGGCTAAACTTCAAAGATGGAAGCTATAATAGTACCTAAATTTCTATAAATACAGGGCATATCCCTGTGATTGTTATGCTGATTTTGTACATTAATTCTAGAAAGAGAAATTGCATAGATAACTTAGGACCTTATTGTATATTCTTGTAAAGCTATGGGAGGAAGAAAGCTACCCCAAGTTCTTATTGTATTCATCATCATGAGTAGCCAAATCCTTCCTAGTTGGGATTGAATGTAACTTCTAAACTCTTTTTGTACTATAGTTGATTATATATGTTTTTGTGTTCTTGTTTCTACGTGTTGGTTATTTGATTTGTGTTGTACTCCATGATGATTTGGTGAATCATCATTCATCATCAGCACTAGATGTAGAGACATCTGATCTAGTGTTTAGATCCAATCAAGTCTCCTAATCCTTGGCATATACCAGACATGTATATGCGAGTTTAGTTGGTTTAAAGAGTCTTGTTCCGAAAGCAAGTGTTCCCCTACCTAGATTGGGAAATCTTGTGGTTCACACCTTTAGATTCTAACTCTCAAACACGAGGTTAGATCTACAAGTGAAGCGTACTTCTAGGAACCGTAACACCCTAGGTGGATATTACTTGATAAAGCAAATTTTATATAAAATATGGAATTCAATTCCCAAGTGTAACATCCTGGCCGGATATTACTTAATTAAAATTAAAATAATTGAAATAATAATAAACCGCATTTATTATTGAAATACTTTTCCAAAATCTCTAAATTTGTACAATGTCTACCACATTCCAAAATTATTAAAAACAAGTCACTTATTACAAAACATCACAAGGATGAATCCGTGAAATTTCCCCATGCTAGTCCCTATTCAGCTCTAAGCATCCACATGCTCACTTGCAACAACGTAGGCTCTCCTGTAAAAAGTTACATGATAATCGCCAAAGACATACAAATAAGGTGAGCTCAAAATAAAATTATGCACCAGAAGGTACACTATAACAACAAATTAAAACTTGTAACACGTCTGCTACACTCCAATCTTAGACCCAAACATTCAAATCTTCGTCTGGACGCCTCTTGATTCTACACCCTTTGATGATTAAACTGATCGATCGTTGCTACCACGAGTGTCTACTCGCCCCTCCGACTACAGGCCACCACCTATAGTCCACACATGGGATTAATCTTATCACAACCACAATCCGCAACACCAAGTGGAGTTCCCCAATACAAACAACAGCCAATAAACAAAGCCTCACATCAAAACCTTCATCCAAAGTTGTATACAATCCTTTTCGTAGCCCAATTCAACACCTAGAACCGCCTGGCATCTTGTTCGCATCGCCTGGCGAAAAGTGGTTTTAGACTCCCTGGTAAGTCACTTGGTGTCGTCGGGCTCCAACCCACTGGATTTTGGTCCAAGCCTAGTTCTACAACACACCGCCTGGCGGGATCGCTTATGTCGCCAAGCGCCAGCTCTCGAGTTTTGCTACATAGTTTAATTTGTGCCCTATCCTTTGGCAGTTTAAACCGTTTCATTGGACGCCATACCATTAACTAGTAATTTACTGGTTTTTGGCAAAACATGCACACAAAACACTCAATTCACATAAAACATGCATTCATGACAAGTAAATACACTTTTGTACTATACCTAGGCAGACCAAGGCAACCACACGGCCAAGACCGCCTACACAAAGCTCCACAAATCAAATTACTAAGTATATAACCAGTTAAGTAGAACCATATAGCGACCCAGGCCACCAATCAAGCAGAAACACATAGCAGCCCAGGCCGCCTACTTCAAATTACAGACAAGGCCCTTCATACCTACATACGTTACCCTAGGGCCTCAGCCAAACCCAGGCCCATCTATAATCGAAACATTGACCCAACCCATAAAGATAAAAGACATAATTAATAACCCTATAAATACACGTGGACCCCATCAATTAAGAGGTACGCTTTCATTAATACCCTAATCCAAGATTTAACTTTTTTGAGAGCCCTTTGCTGACTTGATCGTCGGAGTCCTCTCTGTGGGTAACCCCTCAAAGGTCCAAGACTGAGGTAAGGTGTTATTTGTGTCCCTAATATATCTTATTTCTTTCTGTAGGAACAATTGGCGCCCACCGTGGGGCACGAAGTGATACCTTACCAAGCAATCCGAACACCTTCGAGAACGGTCTCCACGCTGGAATCGTGAAGCACCCTGAAACATGACCTATTGTACCTGCTAACATCACCCCGGACTTGGGCGCCATCCTTGAAGGCCAACCCAAGATGCAGCAAGAGCTTGTCGACTTGAAAAAGCGTAGTGTTGATTAGATGGAAGCGCTTAGGCAGGAGAACTCGAGGTTGAGGAGGAAGATCGAGGGTGATCCTACTCAGAAAGGGAAAGGTAAGGAATCGTGAGAAGCCCCCAGGTCCCTGGCCTACCAACCCAGCGGGGAAGAAAGTGAATATAACCCCATTCCAAACACTTTCACCACCATCCAACAAACACCCATCATCTCTACCCACCACACAAACATCCGTCATCCAGCCACCATCTCCAGGCACCCCACCCCAACCAACCCTACTGTGCCACCCTACCCACCACCCATATCCCCCCTCATCACTTCACTACTACTTTTCCTACCATCATCCGCCATCCCATCCCCCCGCACTCGTTACCACCACAACCACACAGACATCGCCACCCTTTCATTGACAACATCACCAACATACGGGAGAAATCGACTCCGACAAACATCTCAAAATATACATCACCCATTTAGCCCTCTATACATTCGACGATGCCATTTTCTGTAAAACCTTCCCCACAACCCTTAAAGGCCCTGCCTTTGAATGGTTCACCACTATCCCCCACATTCCATTGAGTGCTTTGATATACTTTTCCACCTTCGCCGGAAGCCGCCTACATTAGGCCACACCCCTATCACTCCTTAGCGTCAAACAAGAATGAGACGAGACGTTGCGTGCTTTCATTTACCGGTTCAGCAAAGCCGCCTTCTGCACACCCAACCTCACTCAAGAAATGATCTTGTAGTGCATGGCTCTCACCCTATAATCAGGTCCATTCGCTAATAATGTATATCTCCATCCTTCGGCCTCCATGCACGAGCTGAAGTTACATGCCGCAAATTACATTCGCAAGGAAGAAATGCAGAACCTTCATACCAAGTTCTGCACTAACTACACCCCTTCAACCACCAGACCAGCGAAATCCTTTTAACCATGATTCACGAGATATGCTGCGCTAAACGTTCCCAGGTCTCGACTTCTAGATGAAGCGCTCCATGCCGACCTCATCCCACCACCACACAAAACCTCCAACCACCTCAATGCTAACATGACCAAGTACTGCTGCTACCATAGAAACAATGGCCACACCACCGACGAATGCAAAGCACTCCAAGATAAAATTGAAGAATTGGTTCATCACATCTAATCATCAACCACATAATACACTTTCATGATAGACGCCGAATGCCCCCCACCTTCACTAACGACAATCTCCATGACGTCGATCACCAACAGGATGACCCCATGATCGTCACCGTCGAACTCAAGAACTACGTCATTAAAAAGGTGTTTATCGACCAAGGCAATTCCGCAAACATCCTTTACTGGACAACTTATCAAAAATTACAACTTCCACCTACTGCCATGGCTGTTTATGACGAACCCATCTATGGGTACTCTGAAGAAAAGGTCTCAACCTGTGGATACATCACCTTCACACTATTTTCTGGGAAGGAGCTCAAACCAAAATCATACCCATCTGTTTGCTTGTCGTAGATGCACCCACGCCATACAACGTCCTCCTAGGCCACCCATCGCTCAACACTTTAGGCATTGTCGTCTCAACACCACACCTAGCCATAGAATTCCCCTCCCCATCCGGCTACATCATTACCATCCATGGCGACCAACGCCTCGCACAAGAATGTTATATAGCAAGCCTGCGCCCTCAACTACCAATCCTACAAACCAACCACATCGAACGACCACCCGACTCTTGCATAACACTATTTCGTGACGACCTGGATCCCAGAGTAGGACGCAACACACGAATCGAGCCAATTGAAGAAACTGTAAGTCTAGAACTCCCCAACGGTCGCACTCTCAAATTGGGTAACGACCTCCAACAAGAACAGCGTGATATCTTGGCACCCACTCTCATCACCAACTCTGACCTTTTCGCCTAGTCAACCACAGACCTACCCGCTGTCGACCCAAAAGTAACAGTTCATATACTGTTAATCTACAAAGAAGCCCGATACATCTCGCAAAAGAAGCGAAAGTTGGGGGAAGAACGCCGGCTCACAACAAAAGTAGAGGTCAACAAGTTACTTGATGTTGGCTTCATCAAGGAAGCACATTACATTACCTAGCTCTCTAACGTTGCCTTAGTCAAAAAAACCAATGGCAAATGGCGCATGTGCATTGATTACACAGACCTTAACGAAGCTTGCCCCAAAGATGCCTACCCCTTACCAAACATTGATGGGCTAGTAGACGGTGCAGCCAGTAACAAAGTAGTTAGTTTTTTAGACGCATATTCCGAATACAACTAGATCCCAATGACCGCAACCGTCATGAACAAGACCGCATTCATCACTGACGATGCCAACTATTTTTACAAAGTCATGCCCTTAGGCCCAAAAAATGTGGCAGTACCTACCAAAGATTGATGGACAAGGTGTTCAGCCACTTGATGAGCAAGTGTGTCAAAGTATACGTCGATGACATGGTTGTCAAATCACCTAGCCACCTACAACATGCACAAGACTTATCCATAGTATATTCCGCATTACGACAATACAACCTTAGACTTAACCCTAAAAAATGCGTATTCGGCGTCGACGGTGGCAAATTCTTAGGCTTCATGCTCACACAACGCGGTATTGAAGCCAACCCCGAAAAATGCAATGCCATCATCGAAATGTGAAGCTCCAACAATGTCAAAGAAGTCCAGCGCCTGATAGGTTGCCTAACTGCCATATCCATATTCCTCCCGAAATTAGCTGAACAAATCCAACCCATTATCCAGCCCCTCAAAAAGTCTGCAAAGTTATCTTGGACCGATGACTGCGAAAGAGTTTTCCAAAATCTTAAGACCACCCTCACATCCCCACCCATCCTCAATAAACCAGACGTACACCAACTACTGTTAGTATACATCACCACAATAGATCACATAGTCAGTGCCGCCCTGGTCCAAGAATTGCTAGCATCTAGCACCCAGTATACTTCATCAGACAAACTCTACAAGATCTAGAAACCAAATACCAGATGGTGGAAAAACTGGCACTCTCCATGGTGCATGCAACATAACACCTACGCCCTTACTTCCAAAACCACAACATTACTACCCCATCCACAAAATCCTCCAAAAGCCTGACCTCGCCGAATGAATGTCATCCTGGGTCGTGGAGCTCTCTAAATTCAACATCTGTTATGAGCCACACTGCCCAATCAAAGCCCAATGCCTACTTGACTTTGTCAATGACCTTCAACACACTCCTAAGGAAGACCAATGGATGTTTTATGTTGATGGTTCCTCTAATCCAAATGGTACAAGCGCCTGCATTGTCTTAGAAGGCCCCAACCATATCCTGATTCAAAAATTTGTCCACTTCGCCTTCAAAACCTCCAATAACCAAGCCGAATACGAAGCCATCCTCGTGGGACTATCTCTAGCACGAGAAGTCGGCATCAAAGCACTCATATGCAAGACAGATTCAAAGCTCACTGTAGGCCACCTCAACGACGAATTCCAAATAAAAGATATCACTCTCCTACAATATTACCGCCTAGTCCGCAACGTGATACAATCTGGCTTTGACCGAGGGTGCATCCAACACATCCCAAGAAGTGAAAATGTTCGAGCAGATGTTCTATTCAAACTGGCAAGCAGTCAGCTAAAGGGCAAGCATAAGTCTCTAGTATAGTAGACGCTATCTGCACCATCCATAACAAACATCTGCCCCAACCTAAACCACACCAATAATTGGATAACCCCATACATCTAATACCTCATAAGCAGCATCCCTCCACCCAATACCGACAAAGGATGGTTGGGCAAAGTCGCACGGGATACGATGATAGGTGACAAGTTATACAAGCGAGGGTACGACCAGCCATTGCTCAAATGTGTTACAAAGGAACAAGACCAATACGTACTGAAGGAAATACACAAAGGAATATGCAATTACCACTCAAGCACACACATAATGACCACCAGAATACTCAGAGTCGGCTACTTTTGGCCGACCATGGAGACGGATTGCCAAACCTTTGTCAAGAAATGCATTCATACTCTCCCCAAGACCATTTACGAAATGGGGAATGGACATCCTCGAACCCTTCACCCGGGAAAGGGACAAGTGAAGTTCCTCATTGTAGGCATCAACTACTTTACAAAATCAATAGAAGCTAAGCCATTGGCCACGATCACAGCGCAACAGGTCCAGTAGTTCGTATGGAAAGATATCATATGCTGCTATGGCGTGCTGCATACTATCATAACCGACAATGGCCGACAATTCATAGATAAGGAGCTCGCAAAATTTTACACCGACCTCAGAATTAAACACATCACTAGCTCCATAGAGCATCAACAGACCAATGGCCAAGCTGAAGCCGCCAACAAAGTGATACTAGTCGAAATGCAAAAACGTTTAGATGGCACCAAAGGCCGATGGCCAGAAGATTTGTTGGAAGTATTATGGGCCTACAGATGTACCCCCAATCCGCTACAAATGAATCTCCCTTTAGCTTAGTCTATGGCGCAAAAGCAAGGATACTAGTTGAAATTGGTGAACCTTCCCTACGTCGTCAAGTATACGATCCAAACCAGAACCAATAAAATATGCGCACCCACCTATATCTATTGGCCAAGTTAAGAGACAAAACATAAATTCGGAACATAGTGGTTAAATAGAAGGCAGCCAGGAGATACAACTCCAACCTATGTCCACTATCATTTGTTAATGGCCAACAGTGCAAGAAAGAAGGATGGCAAATCCACCGCCAATTGGGATGAACCATACTAAACACGTGATGATGCAGGAGGAGGCGCTCAAAAGCTTGAACAAATATTAAGAGAAGAGATACTGAACACGCAGAATGTATCTCATCTAAAATTTTACTATAGCTAGCCAGATCAATGAAACGAACACTTGTAACCCTGGGTGTACTCTTTTTCCTCACCTGGCATTTTTCCCTAAGGAGGATTTTGGCCAGGGAGTTTTTAACGAGGCACCCCAAAATTCATGAATAAAACAGATGGTTCTTTACTAAATACTATACCGTATATCTGGTTTAATTTCTTAAATTCCCCACCACTTATCACAAGTAAGCGGCCTGGGTCGAATATCGTTTATCTGGTTTAATTTCTTAAATTCCCCACCATTTATCACAAGCAAGCGGCTTGGGTCAAATATCGATTATCTGGTTTAATATCTTAAATTCCCCACCATTTATCACAAGTAAGCGTCTTGGGTCGAATATCATTTATCTGGTTTAATTTCTTAAATTCCCCACCACTTATCATAAGTAAGCGGCCTGGGTCGAATATTGGTTATTTGGTTTAATTTCTTAAATTCCCCATCACTTATCACAAGTAACCGACCTAGGTCAAATATCATTTATCTGGTTTTATTTCTTAAATTCTCCACCACTTATCACAAGTAAGCGGCCTGGGCCGAATATCGATTATCTAGTTTAATTTCTTAAATTCCCCACCACTTATCACAAGTAAGCGGCCTGGGTCAAATATCGTTTATCTGGTTTAATTTCTTAAATTCCCCACCACTTATCACAAATAAGCGGCCTGGGTCGAATATCGTTTATCTTATTTAATTTGTTAAATTCCCCACTACTCATGACAAGTAAGCGACCTTGTCGAACATCGTTTATCTGGTTTAATTTCTTAAATTCCCCACCATTCATCACAAGTAAGCGGCCTGGGTTGAATATCGTTTAACTAGTTTAATTTCTTAAATTCTCCACCACTTATCACAAGTAAACGACCAGGGTCGAATACCATAAGTATTACAACATTTGCGCACAAATAATCAAATTTCTCTACAAGCGCAAATACTACTTATCGAATTAAACGGCCTATAAAGCAAAATACCGCATACATCATTCAATAAGTGCGATCCTATAACATACTATCAGTATCAAGCAAACAACAAATATACCCAGACCATTCATCACATTAATAAGAAAAGTTAAATAGTGTACGAATTATTACAAACTTATTATTAATATCAAATAGAAAACATAAAGCAAATATCCTAAGTTTTTCTTTCAATAACATCCTCCACGACCACAGCCTCATCAGTGTTCGCATCTGGATCAACTGCCATCTTCTCCGCCTCTTCCTCAAGGCTAGTTTCAGCTTCACTTATCAGTTGACCATCAACCACGTCTTTATTTACATCAAATTTGGAATCTGACGCATCAATGTCTTTGTGAAAGTAAGTCGTCTGCCGTAAACCCTTCTGGAAACCATTAATATGCTCCTGAATAATGCAACCCCTAAGATCCTCTAGCTTGGTCTTAAGGTCATCATGTTTTTCCTTCAGTTGATCATAGTCGGCCTCTAGATCAATGATCCTTCGTTTCAGTTTTTTCTCAGACTTCGGGCACCGCACCTTCTAAGTCCCCAACCTTTTTTTCTCCTCTAACCACTCCTCCCTCTCCTTCTCCCAAGCTGCCTTCTCCTCAGCATGTTTGTCCCCTGGGCCTTGCAACTCCTCCACCTTTGACTAGTTTCCCTCCTTCAAGTCCCTTTGGTATAGAGAACCCATTTAGTGTCCCAAAATCAAGGCTTTGCTGTTAAATTCTAGCATAGCCTTAACCATGGCGTTTGACTCCATGTTATCAATTGAGTTAACCAGAGCCTCCGATAGTTTAATATCGATATCACGTCGAGCAAGCGTCTCCGGTAACTCTATGAGTCCAGCTTCCACTACAAAAACAACTGAAATTACCGACGAATATATTTTTGTCGGTAAATTTGAATTACCGACGGATTTTACAGATGGATTCTCAAATTTTAATTACCGACGGAAAATCCATCAGTAAAATCCGTCAGTAATTCAAATTTTCTTTATCGAAAAATTTACCGACAGATTTTTTCATCGGTAAAAGAAGTGGGAAATTTCCCGCCGAAATTTGAATTACCGACGGATTTATCGATGCAAAATTCGTCGGTAAAAGAAACGGAAAATTTCTCGCCCAAATTTGAATTACCAACGGATTTTTCCGTCGGTAAATCCGTCGATACTTACGTAACTCAAAATCCGTTGGTAAAATAAGCGGGAATTTTCCTTCCCAAATCTCACCTTATAAGAAGACAGGAAGAAAAAGAAAAGAAGAAAAAGAAGGAGAGGAAGAAGAAGAAGAAGAAGAAAAGAAGGAGAAGAAGAAGAGAAAGAGAAAGAGAAGAAGAAGGAGATGGAGAAGAAGGAGAAAGAGGGGAAGAAGAAGAAGAAGAGGAAGAAGGAGAAGAAGAGGAAGAAGGAGAAGATGAAGGAGAAGAAGGAGAAGAAGAAGAAGAAAGAGGAAGAAGAAGAAGAAGAAGAAAACGATGACGGCGACGGCAGCGGCGGTGGCGGTGGCGACGGCGATGATGGCAGCAGCGACGACGGTGGCAGCGACGGCGACGGTGACCATGAAAAAAAAAACGAAAAAAAAAATTAAAGAGGGAGGAGGAAGAAGATGAACAGTGCAACAAATTTATCGACAATTTTTTTGGTAATTATCGACGGATTTTTCAGTCGGTAATTACCGACAAGCATTTTAATGACGGATTTTTGACCGTCGATTATCCATCGGTAATGTTGATTTAGTGACGGATTTGACCATTACCGACGAATTTTGACCGTCGGTAATATTGGTTTTTCTTGTAGTATTCGGGTTTTTTAAAACCGGTAGAGGATCCCGGCCCCAACAAGGCGGCCCTAACCCTCTTTACATCCTTCCCTCTGCCTTGCTTAACGGGCACCTCCACTTTCCTCTTGGATCCCCCGGGCACATGCACTTCAACCAACGAATCTTGTAGATTGGGATCTTCAGTGCTCTAAGTAGCCCTAGCCTTTGCTGCTTTCTCCTTGCGAAGAGCTTGAAGAGATTCAAGTTTTTCTTCCCAACCTGTGCCATGTGACCTACAATGATCACAACAAACACCGATTAGGTTAACTCAAACACAACTCAACACTTAAAAATACAAAAAGATACCTTCTATATCAAAAATTGGATGAATCGAATTATAAACCCTAACTAAACCCTTAGTGGGCATCTTATTGTTAAACTTCATCAAGGTATCCACCACCTCCCTCTTCGCCATCGATAACTTCTCCCTCTTCATATCCTTATATCGTCAGGGATTGCCGGTCCAGCTGAAAGGGAACTTAGTGTTCCCATCATCATTATAAAAATACAACTGCCCTGGCTCCTTTACCACCACCTTGAAGAAATCGTATTTAAAGTGCATGAAGGACTGGGTAAACGAATCCAAATTGTTTATACCTGCCCGACTTATCAACGGCATCTAGGTTGTTGGACTCTTGGGCCGAGTATCGAAGAAATACATAAATGAGTGCGAGGATGGCTGTAAATACAAAGCTTGACTCAACACCCGGAACTAATTTTATTAAATTAAAACGAAATTAATTAAAATTCCCTACTTAATTTTGTCCTTAAAGTCTAATTAAGTTTCATTAACCTCTTTGTTTGTGTCCAGATTCGTAGAACCTACTTCTAGCTCTTCGCCTACTCAAATTCATCTCCAAGTCAAAAATAAAATATTACTTTTTTTACTCCTTAAAGGCCTTATAACAATCCACAATCCAAAAGCCAAAATAAAAGGAAATTACAAAATGTTTGAAAATAAGTCATAAGCAATCCCCATAGCTAGCTTAGCACTACTACATATATGTCCTTACCTGGATTCACTTATGCTCCCATGTGACAAATCACACGTTCATCACCAAATACAAACAGAAAAGGTGAGAACAATCACACATAAATAATAATTGTTGCAATCGAAATCGAGACGGGACGACGAACCACAACTAAAATTTGAAAAAATAGAGTTTGTAGTCGCCACCATAGTTTAATATGGAAAACTACGGAAAACCCATATTTTGGGTCCGGGAGTCAGTTATGGGTGGGGAAGGTATTAGCACCCCACAACATTCATTCTAAGACGATACCTTTAATTAAACATGCAGAAGGATGTGGTTTTTTCAAAATAATTCATTTTCCACAAAAATAATAATAAAAGAATGTACAAAAAGAAAAAAATTTATTTTTTATTTTTTAGGGCACGATGAGCATTCATCCTCGCTTCTACGTATCTCCATTACAATAGAGAATCAGGGTTACGTAGTTCTTTAAGAACCTTTTATAAATTGTTGATTTAATTTTTTTAGTTTTTTATAATTCTGAAAACCTTTGTATGTTTGTTACTATTTTTAATTATTTGGAAATGAGTGCATTGTAACGCGAGCAGTCGGACAGACACAAAAATTAAACAAAGAAAACTATTTTTTATCTTTTTTAGAAAAAGAAATTTGAAAAATTGGTGTCACGTGACGCGAACGATCGGACAAACACTAAAAGAAATGAAGAAAACTATTTTTTGTAATGATTTTTAAATAAGACAAAAAAAGAAGGCAAAAATAGGTGTAGAACCAAAAACGTATAGTATTAAAACAAAATTGTCTATATATTCTAAAAGAGAAACTAGAAACTCTGAAACAGGTTCTGAAAGGATAAAATAAAGAGGTGTTTGGGGATGTAAATTTGAAAGGGAAAAAATAATAGCTGAAATAAGTGAGCTTGATATAAGAGTTGAGGAGGGAGGATTCGATGATCTAAGCAAGTTAGAGAAAACAATTGTTTGTAGCTTTGGAAATAGTAAATTCTAGATTGGAAGCAATACAAAAGCAAAAATCAAGTTCACGTTGGTTAGCTGCAGGGGATATGAACACAAAGTTCTTCCAAATGACAACTAGATGAAGATCAGTACAAAATATGATCAATTCAAAATGAGTGGTGTGAGGACCCTATCTTAGTAAAGAACCAAGTTAAAGAATTTTTCCAGAATAGATTTGTAGAAAGTGCTGAAGTGAAGATAAGGTTGGATAACACAACATTTCCATCCCTTAATTAATGAATTTGACAATTCCACGCTAATACAAATTTTCTCAGAAGAAGAAATTAAGGACGCGGTATAGGATTGTGAAAGTTCTAAAAGTCTTGGTCCTGATAGTTTCAACTTTAGTTGAATGAAATTTGCTTGGGATATTATTAAGGAGGATGTAGGGAACGCAGTCAAAGATTTCCATGCATGGGGGAAATGGCCAAGAGAAATTAATGCATCATTAATCTTATTAATACCAAAGGTGGATAACCCACAACATTTAAATGAATATAGGTCTATCTCATTAGTGGATGTAGTGTATAAGATTGTCTCCATAATCCTATCAAATAGACTTAAGAGCGTACTTGATGAGTCATTATTTTCCCTTTATTCCATTGCCTTTTTGTGTTCATCTTGATGCTTGTTTGGTGCTTAATTGTCTATTTTGAGTGCATTTTCATCCATTGAGCTTTATCGGGCCATTATTTTGAATTTTGATTAATTTGGGATTAATTGGTCTAATTTTTATTTCTAATTATTTTTAGGTATTTTGTGAAGCATTTTTGGAGCTTGGACACTAATCTGAAGATGAATAGAGAATTACCACATCATTGACATGTTTGTCCGTGTCATTTCAATGTCATTTAACTGATTAGGCCATCATTTTGTGCCCATAGTGACACTTTTGTAATTTTGATAACCAGAATGACATTTTTGTAAATATGTGAATCTATGGTGATGTGACCACGAGATTTAGTGTTTTTTGTTTCATGTGGCAACCACCATCATCTTCCTCATACTCTATTGTTGCATTTCTTTGCTTGTATGGTGATCATGGCGGCACCCACTCATCTTTTAGACGTTTTTTTACTTTGAATCAACACCACTTAGGGATTTTGACATTTTTGAAAATTGGAACAACTTGGGTATCATTTTATTCAAGTATTGTTAAGTTTCACCTCTGTTTTCTTTATAGCCCTTTCACTGAAGCATTTTGGTTTTCGTTATTCCCATTCTACATTTTCATTTCTGCCATTTACGTTTTGTTATTGTTTGGTGCATTGAAAGGATGAATTTGATTAGGGTTATATTCTGTTGCAACTTGATTTCTATGGAGGGCTAATTTTGTGATTGATTCCCTGAAGAGAATGCATGAGCTTTGAGGTTCTTTATTCCATAATGTTGCTTGAGTTCTATTTTAGTTCACTTTTCGTCTTTTAATCTCCTAGGGTACTTTGGATTCTATGTGTGCTAAATATGCAGTGTATAATTTGGTGTTTAAGTTATCTTTATTCATGCTTAATGAATGTATGCTGCTTGTTCAATGGTAGATTAATTTATGTGTGCATTACTTTAATGTATAATGATGTTTTTCTTAATCTTTGTTTAGTTGACTAGGAATAGAGGATTAAGACTGAATCGAACAGAGCTCCAAATCTCGTGATTGATGATAAGTGGAAGTGCATTTGAATTTGGGAATCAACATGTTTTAATCACTGTTCATTTCATTTAACCTGTTCGCATTTTGTTAGTACTTAAATATGCCAAACCCCCTTCCCCTTGTGTGTTGAATTGTATCTGAAAAGCTTTGGTTGAAAATAATGGTCACATGGAGATGACCTTGGGTTAACTCCTAAACATTGCATCTATATGTTTTATTTGGTTGGGTACAACCTCGATCAAATCCTATCAAATAAACTTAAGAGCATACTACCCAAGGTGATAGATAAAAAATAGTCCGCCTTCATTAAAGGCAGGGGGCTATTAGACTCTATAATGGTAGGTAATGAATTGATAGATGAAATCAAAAGAAAAAAACAGAATTGGGTGATATTAAAACTAGACTTTGAAAAGGCTATGATTCAGTTAAATGGGAGTTTGTAGCACCCTTGTTGAATGTTTTTAATTTAAATAAACAAAAAGAAAAGTAATTCGAATAACTTGGCATTTAAATCTCTTTCCTAAAATGTGGGAAATTTAAACTTTATTTAAAGCGCCAAAATAAAATTGATAATCCACAATTAACACGTTACAATTCTCAAGTTCCAAAAATCATAATAAAATAAATTCAAAAAAACAAAAATATAAAATGTTTTTTAAACATCTCCCAACTAGCCCTGCAACGGCTTTATGTATCAACATCAACTACTCCCATGTAACAAGTTACATGATCATCGCCAAACACAAACAAATAGGGTGAGCTCAATATAATTAAACTTGCATAAGGAATTAGATCATAAAACCCTCACCTAAAGCCTTTTTAACTTATACTAAAACTCCTTTGAGAACTTTTCCTTATGCACTAGAAATCATGGCCCTCCACCATGTTCATTAAGATTCTACACACTTTGACCATGGCCTTAAAGTTACCACAGGCTACCATAAACCTGCGGCTCATGATCCAACCTCTACAAACCTATAGCTCGTAGACCAACACGCGTGGAAATATTCCGTTACGACCCACCACTCATAACAATCAAGTGGAGCTAACCAATACAAACCATCGCTCATATTCTCAGATTTTGAATTTCCAATATCACCGGCCTCCCACCCGTGATCACCACGTGTTCACAAATCATTACGAAACACCATCACCCCAATATCATGAAAAAGCACACAAAACATCCAAACTAGTCCTAGAGCGTCACCTGACGCCACATGGACGTCACTAGGCCAAACACAGCTACCAAATACAAACGAACGGTCATATGCTCATGCACAATTTTCAACATCATTGGCCTCCCACCCGTGATCACCATGAGTTCACAAATAATTATGAACCACCGCTTGTAAATGGGTCTCAACAGGTCCTACACCTAAAGCCATCACCCCAAAGTCGTGAAAAAACACCCAAAACATGCAAATTGGTCCTAGAGCATTGCCTAGCACCACACGAACGTTGCTAGGCCAAACACAGCGCAGACAGCCTGGCGAAACCCCAACGCTGCTAGGCGCCAACTCACTAGATTTAGTGCAGACCCACATTTTCTTATAACCGCCTGGTAGGACACTAAGTGCCATCTAGTGTTGTATACTTCCAGAGCTTCCTTGCACCCACTATTGCCTGGCAGCTTACCCTATGCTGCCAAGCGCCACAATAATAGCATCAATGCTACTAGTTTTTGGCACTCTAGAATAGGTTCTGATGAACCTAATCACCCAACATGCAACCTAGAACACCAAAATCCTTATCTAGTTATAATGACATGACTCAATCATAATCCAATACATTATATTAATATCCACATGTATTTAGAATCAAGACTTGTCCAAAACTTAATTTTAACCAAGTATAAGTCATGCTCTTTGGGACTCCAATCAGAAATCCAAACTATGCATTCAACTCATGCAAAAACACAATTTACCTCACTAACCCTTATAATAGTCTCCTTAGTTCAATTCCTTCTTACCAATTCAAGTTTGGCATCATTACATAACCACATTTCACACATTAGACTCGCATAAGAAACCATATGTTCATTTTGCATCAACAATATGCATTCAAGGAAATTTCAAACAATCTAATTCGCACCCCCACCTAGTCTGCCACCCAAGGGCTATTGGTTAGCGATTGTCGCCTAGCGGCAACTTGAGTACCGCTAGGTGGTGCATCCAATTCTGGGTAAATGCCAAATTTCTCTTACAGTTGTGCGAGCCCCAAACCCCAATAATCATTCCTATTCATGTAATTTCACAAGAAAATCATGTGATTATGGTTCCAGCTTCCATACAAGTTCAATTAAAATCAAACAAAACATCATTACAACAATTTGTAACTTGAACCATGATCTCCAATCATTTTGAGTCCCAAAATTAACCCCTCATGCTTATTCACTTAACAATTTTTCCAATTGCATTCATCACAAAGTCTTACCATACAATTCATATATCAAAAAAATTTATCAAAGGTAGAAGAACCCCAACAAGTCCCTAAAATCCCCAAAAACACACGAAATAGGGAAAATGGACCAAGCTTGCGCGTGTCCCCTGGCAGACATTCATCGCCGCCAGGCGGTTCTTAGTAGAAACCCAGAAACTAGGTTTATTCAACATGAGTGACCTGACAAACCTTCAATGCAGCCAGGCGATTTCTAGAAAAATTCCAGACACGTAATGGGATCTAGAATTTACAGTGGAAAAGAAACACCCATGCATTTCATACATCATGCAATCACTCGAAATAAAATTAAAATCATAATTACAGCTCCCCTAACCCGGATTTCCTTGCTCCAAAAGCCTTTCTAGAACCTCTTCTTGATCCAGAATGGCCTCCCTTTGCGCCTACCAATAACCAACTTTCAATCCTCTCTTAGGTTCAAACCTAATGCTCTCAAAATTCTCCTTAGTTTCTTCACTAGTTTGCCCTTTTTCTTTTCTCCCTAAGTTCTCCCTTAACTCACTTTTCAACCTTAAGTTAATTAAATTAATTAAAAAACGAAAATAAGGATTCAAGAGGACATTAATGGCCATAAAATGCCATTAGTAGGTGGTTTTCTCAACCCTTCTAGCTTCCCCATATGACAACTAGGGTTTTTGAACCTTCCAACCCATGGCAAAAAGAAATTTGACGAAAACGAAGAAGCTATTTAGGGTGAGTCAAGGTTTAAACTCACATACATACAATTACCAACCAAATGCACAACCATAAAGCCAATTCATGTTTCTTGACATTTCATGCACATCTAAAATTATGACACCATGCCACATTTTCATGCATGCACCCAAAATAAAACAAACAATTAAATTATCATGCTAATGGCATACACAAGACTCGAACCCAAGTCCTCTCAACATCACCAATACCCTTAACCACTTGAGCTAGTATTGTTCCTTATCATAGCTCCCCACATTAATTACTATAAAGATCCTTTTACCCATATTTATATTAAATATATATTTATTTAATTTAATTTTCCCGAGTTTTATAGAGTTTCTTTATTATATGTTGGAAAACTAAGGACTTTGCTTAACATGGATCCAATGGATAAAGGGGTGTTTGGAATCTGCATCAATTTATGTGTTGGTTAATGGAAGCCCAACAAATGAATTTAAAGCAACATTAGGATTAAAACAAGGTGAACCTTTGGCACCATCCTTATTTTTGATTGTTGTAGAAGGCCTATAAGGAATTATTAGACAAGGGGTTGGTAAAAATATACTAAAAGGTATAAAGGTGAGAAAAAAGGAAGTAGATGTGAACATACTCCAATTTGTCGATGATACATTATTTTTTTGCCAAACTGAAACCAAAACATTTTGACTATTAAGAGAATTATGCGCTTTTTTGAATTAGCATCATGGTTAAGGGTAAACTTCCATAAATCCAAAGTGGGAGGAATTGGAGTAGACAACCTCATGATTGACAGATTCTCAATCTTATTGAATTGTAGTAAAATAGGTATTCCTTTTATTTACTTAGACATGCCAGTAGGGGGTAATCATAGGAACAGAGATTTCTGGAATAGTATGGTAGATAAGATTAGAAAGAAACTACCTAATGGAGAGGGAAGGTTTTTTCCTTTGCTAGCAGAGTTGTACTCATGGAATTTGTAATTACAGCCCTACCTTTATCTTATCTTTCTTTGTTCATGATGCCATTAAATTCTACAAAAGAGGTGAAAAGAATTCAAAGGGATTTTTTATGGGGTTGGGGCCAGGATCGCAGAAAGATAACATGGGTAAAATGGGATACCTTATGTAAGCCTAAAGATGAGAACAATTAAGGACTGAGAGACCTAGAAGTATTTAATAAGGCTTTACTTTGTAAATGGAAGTGGAGGACGGGAACTGATAAGGATGGCCTATGGAAAGAAATTCTAGAGTCAAAGTACGGATCTTGGAGGACTCTGAATAAGTTATCTGAAAATAAATATGATTCTTTGTGGTGGAAAGACCGTAGGAAAGTATGTGGCAAGGGACAAAATGATAACTAGTTTGATAATAATATTTCTTTGAGTAGAGGATGGGGAAATAAGATTTTCTTCTAAAAGGATAATTGGTTAAGCAATTCTTCGTTGTTAGAAAATTTTCTAAGGGTGTATGCTAACTCTGTTACACAAGAGGCTAAAGTAGAGGACATTGGAAGTTGGAATAATGGAGTTTAGGGAAATGGTTTGAGTGGGAGAAACCACATGTTGTTAATTTCCTACATGAGCTGTTTGAGCGTGTTGTGGATATGGGTAAGAAAGATGGGTAGGTTTGGAAGGATAATCTGATTAATATTTATACAACTTTGGAATATTAAAGCCTTACCAACTATCTTACACTTTGCATAGAAAGTGATCTTAAACAAAGTCGCAACGTGCGATAATTTGATCACAATAGGGGTGAGCGTGAGTACTAATATCTGTGTCATGCGTGGCAAGTGTGAAGAGTCAGTGGGTCACTGATGATTGCGTATTTTTGCCCTCATTTAATGTTTAATTATGAGTATTTAATTGAATTTGTGTGCCTAAAGAGTGATTTAATTGACAGTTATGATAATTAAGCTATTTGAGCTCGTGTGATAAAAATGTCTTAAAAAGTGATTTTTTGCTGCATAAATTATTTTTGGATATTTTAACGTTTGTTGATGCAGCTGAAGTTAAGATTAAGCTCATTTAAGGTGTAAAAATAAATTGATTGAAGTTACAAACCACCTTTAAATAAGGCTAAAATCAGCAAGTTATGGCAAAATCAATTTTGCACCCCATACATTACTTATACACTCCCCTCCTTCCAAATGGGGTACAACAAATCTACTTATACACCCCTACCTTTGTCTATTTTCACCCCTCTTTCCACTCATAAACTAGATGCACTCAGATCATGCCATGTGGCAATCTTCCACTTATTAAACTAATCAATCAGAGAGTGACACGTGTCATGATCCAGCAACTCAAAATTCAGCCAATGAAGTAGTGCCACGTCATCATCATCTTCTTTCCTCAAACCCTAGGCACCTTCGTCCAAGAGTAGCCCAGCACCGGTAGCCATGGAAATCACCATTTCAGAACGGCAGCCGCGACCACAACTTCCATCACACAAGAGCCATCATTGCTTCATCTCGAGCGCCGACGACAAGCAACACCTGCAGTTCATCCACACCAGAAGACAAAACCAGATCAAAAACGTAACCCCCTTCGTTGCAGATCGACCCAGAAACGCGAACAAGTTGCGCCTAAGATCTACACTGCGCTAAACCACCTCCTGCATCTCTTCCTTGCCGGAAAACTCACAACATCATTTCTGCATCAGCATCATTCTCTCACTTGCAGAAAATGCAAAAACAGAGTGTCATCACCATTGCAGCGAGAACACCGCACCACTCACCTGGAAGCATGGCAGTCGTCAAACCATAAACGCTGCTGCAGAAACAATGGAGGCAAAAACCTTAATTCTGGAGAGAGAGAGAGTCTCTACGCCACGTGTCATCCTGTCATTGCACAGTCAAAGGGTCAAATCTGGTCAAGCATTCAAAAGTTGGTCAAACAGTCAACTCTAGTCAAAGACTGGTAAAAAGATAGGGGTTTAACTGCAAATATTGATATATTTTGGATTTTCCAGCAAATTTGGACTATAGGATTTAAAATGGCTTATTGAGAAAATTAATGCAAATATTATTTGTTAATAATTTATTAGATATCTTTAAATAATTAATTAATTTAATTATATCATAAATTATTAACCAAACTATATTTGTCAATTAGTTTAGATCTCTCAACATATCTTTGAATATTTATGTTTATCTTTATTTAAAAGATATTTGAGAGGTTTTAGCAACCGAAAAGCCTAGTCCAAGTGCTATATAAAGAGATCAAGGGAGAAGCAGAAAAGAACAAGTTCGGGACTTTGGAGGTTTGGAACCCTTAGGGGTGCCTAATTTTGTTTCCTTTCTCTCTCTTTTCTCTCTCTCCATTCTTCTATTTTTATTTTGCATTCATGGAGTTCTAAATTTCTTGGGTTGATTCCATTGTAATTTCTTAATTGGATTCTAAGGTTAGATCAATTAATTTATTTGTTCTTTTTATTATTGTTGAGGTTTTAATTCATCTATATCTTTTACCTTTGAATCATGTAAAAAGTAATGATTTTAAATCTATATGCATGTTGATCATATGAGTTCAAGGGTTTTTAAATCTAATTGAGACTTTACTTTGATTTTATTTAGAAACTTTCATATGATTAAATGAGTTTTTACCAATAAATGAGACTTTACTTTGATTAAAGGTCTTTACTCTAACGAAAATTAATTGAGACTTTACTTTGATTAATTAAGCTTTTTATTTGGTGAGGAGATAAAAGAATAGACATGATTAGGCATAGTCAAATTTGATTGAGACTATAATTTGGTTGAATTTACTGTGGATAATCTAAAAGTTCTCACTTTTAATTGAGACTGTACTTTAGTGAGAATGCCAACAAATTAATTGAGACTTTACATTGATTAATTTGTAAATCTACAACAATAATTAATTGAGCAATAATCTTTAGATAACCGATGATGAATCGATTTTGAAAAAACAATGGGATCAATCTATTTTCTTTACTATTGTTTTTATCTCTTTTTATCTTTTCTATTTCTTTCTTGTTTATCTCAATCCTCCAATATTTTTATTTTTTTATTTAACTAACTCTTTTGTATAGTTTTATAAGAACTAATTTGTTAAAAATCAATTTCGTGTTTGTTGGGAGACGACTTTGGGTTACTTTACTCTTTCTATTTTGTTGACTACTATCTTAGCAATACTGAAGTTGTTATAGACCATTAGTATTAATTTGATCACATCAACGATAGCGTTATAAAATTTGGCGCCATTGCCGGGAACACGGTTAGAATTTTTATCATTTTAGTTCTTATTTTATTTTTTTCATTCTTTTGACTTTATTTTTTGTTTATCACTAACATTTTTCCTCTCAATTTTTTTTTCTATTTAATTTATTTTCTTTAGTTATTTTATTTTATTTTATTTTAGTTATTCTTTTAAGCATAATTTTTGTTTGAGGATTTTTGTTGGGAAATTTGTGAAACTAGTTGGGAAACACTTTGGCTAAGGAAAGACAAGGTACTTAAGTTGTCCATTGAGACGCACCTCTCTTTCCTGAAAGTCTGCTCAACAAACTTTCAACTTATTTCTTTTCAGAAAACCTCTTTCAAAAATGCAAAATAATTTTCATACGAAAATAATCAACATTGTAGTTTTCAAATGGATTACAATTGCTATCCACAACAACCACGTGATTTTCAGCAACAAATTGTGACACCTACTTCTGCACCTGATATAAGTTCGTTAACATTACGACAATTTAATGATCTATATCCTAGATCATCTTTTTTGGGATATGAGCAACAACTTTATTCTGAGTGTCCACCTCAGCAACCATATGTTCCGAATAGTTTTGAACAACAATATGTACCACCACAATAAGTTAAAGCAACCAATGGACCATCCTACAGGGAAGTTATGATACTAATGGGAGAAGTTATAGAGAAATAAGGTCCATGGATGAAAGGTTGCGAGTTGATCAACGATGCAGAAATATTGAGCAAGAGTGGTACGAAAATAAGAAAATATTGTCTGATATGTTATTACTTGTAAGAAAAACTTCATAGAATTACTTGTAACTGTTAATACCACCCCTCAACCCCATCAAAGATTTCCTGAAAATCCAGATTTTAACGAACTTTGTCACAAAAATGGGGTCATATTTGAGCACAAAAACAAAAATGGGATCTATTTGACAAAAGTTGACGAAAATTGGGACCAAAAAGGTATTTTAACCAATGGAAAAAAACTTTAAGAAGATAATGGAGAAGAAGAGAACAAGACGAAAATGGAAGCAAAAGACAAGAATGAATCCAAAACCTTACCCAAACTGAGAGGAAGGATGCACCAAGGCCTGGATGGCTCTAGATACCACTTGATGAACCTCTTTGTATCAAAATGGAGAGAAGGAGATAATAATCACCATGTATGAAGGAATGATAAGTACCCGACCCAGACCGCCAAAGAAGTAACCGGCCTAAGCCGGTAACTGAGAATAATTAAACACGAACTTAGCAATAACTTAGCATATTCGGGACACTACCAGTAAGGCCCTTGAGGCCCACGATATTCGAATTCAGGAGCCTGGACCATGACCCAGGCCCACCTATGGCCCAAGCAGGAGCCCAGCCCATGACGTGCAGGACATAATTAATAAGCCTATAAATAAGCATGGACCCCAGCAATTAAAGATACTCATTCATTACTCTCCTAATTATGAGATTTGACTTTCTAAGAGATTTTGCTAACTTGAGCATCAAAGTCTCTTCTGTAGGTAAACCCCCTAGGTCCAAACCAATTCGCATCTGAGATATCCACAAACGACATGTATCGACCGGGAGGAAGCCTACTGAGGAGATTTTGCGGACTGGAGTAAGGTAACGCTTGTATCTGACATATCTTATTTGTTTTCTGCAGGAACAATTGGCGCCCACCGTGGGGCACGAGATAATACTTTACGGACCAACCCGCATTCTTTCGAAGATGGTTTCTACCCGCAGCAGAGCAAGAGTTAACAAATAGGCTGAAGCAGGTCCTTCAGGACCTACTAACATCACCCCGGACTTGGCCTCTATCCTAGACGGTCAAGCCAAGATGCAACAGGAGCTGACTGATTTGAAGAAGCACAGTGTTGATGAGATGGAGGCACTACGACAGGAGAACTCACGCCTAAGGCGAAAGATTGAGGTCGATCCCACTCAAAAGGGAAAGGCCAAGGAAACATTTGATGTCGCAGGGTCCCTAGCTTTCCATCCCACTGAAGAAGAAAGCGAGTACAATCCTACCCCGCACACCTTCACCACCACTCAACAAACTCCTATCCTCTCAACCCATCATACACACTTCCATTCCACCCTCCCAAGAAATACTGCGACTCCTACCCCCGCCGCCACCCTGCCCACCACCCACATCCCACCCTATAACATGCCTACCACCCTACACACTACTCATATCCCACCCTATAACAACCCTCACACCCTCTCTACCACCCATATCCCCCCTCACAACTTCACTTCCACTTTTCCCACCCTCGTTCACCATCCCATCCCCCTCACCCGCTACCATCCGCTCAACTTAGGCACCGTCATCCTTTTACCGATTTTATCGCCAACACTCCCCTCCCTGCCTAGTGGGAACCTTTCACATTGGAACGCTACACCGGTAAGACCTACCCAGACAAACACCTGAAGGTCTACATCACCCACGTCACCCTCTACACTTCCCATGATGTTGTTTTCTACAAGGCCTTTCCTACCACCTTGAAAGGCCCTACCCTTGAATGGTTTACCACCCTTCTGCCATACTCCATTGACTGCTTCGACAACCTCTCCCACATGTTCACCACCCATTTTGCCGGTAGCCGCCCGCATCAAACTACAACAATATCCCTTCTCGGCGTCAAACAAGAACAAGACGAGACGCTTCAGGCTTTAATTGACCGTTTCAGCAAGGCTGCTCTTCGTACACCACACCTCAACCAAGAAATGATACTTCAATGCATGGCACTCACTCTTAAACACGGCCCCTTCGCCAACAACATCTACCTCCACCCACCCGCCTCCATGCATGAGTTGAAACTTCGTGTCACCGACTACGTCCGCATGGAGGATATGCAAACTCTCCATACGAAATTCTGCAATGACTACACACCCTCCATAACAACCCCCCTTCCACAACCTTCCCGACCTGACCCGAGAGCCCAAGAACCCCGAGAACCCTGCTTCACCAGATATGCCCCCCTAAATGTCCCTATATCTCGTCTCCTTGACGAGGCCTTACAGGCTGACCTCATCCCACCACCACGCAAGATGACCACTCCTCCCAACCTGGACATTACTAAATATTGCCGCTATCACCGAAGCTACGGCCACACCACAAAGGAATGTAAAGCATTCCAAGATAAAATTGAAGAATTGGTTCTTGTTGGCCATTTCTGCCGCTTCGTCCGCAGAGACGACCACCCTACCCAATCCAATCACGCTCCCCGTTCTGACCACCGATGGCCTCCCCACGACTCTCGCCACGGCAAACGCCCAAGCCAACCCGCAAACCACGACCCCCAACCGGCTTGCACCAATGCACCCCTACCGACCCTCCCCTAAGCGACACTATTAACACCATCTCTAGTGGCTTTGCTAGTGGCGGATCCACCTCATCCGCCAGAAAGAGACACCTCCGCAATATCCAATCCATTAACCACATTACCCATTCTCATCACAAATGTTGCATGCCCCCATAACCTTCACGGACGACGATTTTCATGGCCTTGATCACCAGCAAGATGACCCTATGGTTATCACTGTTGACATAGAAAGCTATGCCATCAAGAAAGTCCTCATTGACCAAGGCAATTCCATCGATATCCTCTATTGGGCAACATACCAGAAACTTCAACTCCCCAACATCGCCATGGTCCCATACGATGAGCCGATATATGGATTCTTCGGGGAAAAGGTTTCCACTCGCGGCTACATTGACCTCCACACCATTTTTCGCGATGGCACTCAAACCAAGATAATTCCTATCCAATTCCTTGTTGTCGACGCGTCCACATCTTATAATGTCCTCCTCGGCCGACCTTCACTCAACACTCTTGGCGTTGTCGTCTCCACACCTCATCTGGCCATGAAATTCCCATCCCCATCCGGCGACATCCTTACCATTCATGGCAACCAACGGCTCGCACGCGAATGCTACATGGCCAACCTACGCCCACATCTTTCCATCCTTTAAACCAATCATATTGAACGACCACCCGGCTTCGGAATAGCCTTATCTGGCGATGATCTAGACCCTAGAGTGGGCCGGGATGCCTGCCTCGAGCCGGTCGAAGAAGCCATCCCCCTAGAGCTCCCTAATGGACACACCATTAAACTTGGCACTTGATTACAACCTGAATAGTGCGACATCCTCACGCCCACCCTTATCAACAACACGGACCACTTTGCTTGGTCAACTACTGACTTACCCGAAGTTGACCCTCACGTTGCATCCCACTAGTTGCCCATTTACAAGGAGGCCCAATATGTCTCCCAGAAAAAATGCAAGCTTGGCGAAGAAAAGCGATTAGTGGCCAAGGCCGAGGCTAACAAGTTGCTCAATGTAGGGTTTATCGAAGAAGCCCATTACAGCACTTGGCTCTCCAACGTGGTTCTGGTCAAGAAAGCTAATGGCAAGTGGCAAATGTGCATCGATTACACGGATCTTAACCCAGCTTGTCTAAGGGATGCCTACCTCTTACCCAACATTGACCGACTTGTCGATAGTGCATCCGGTAACAAGGTTCTCAGATTTCTTGATGCATACTCTAGTTATAACCAGATTCCCATGGCAACATCCGACATGAAAAAACCGCCTTCATTATAGACGATGCCAACTGCTTCTACAAGGTCATGCCATTCGGTCTCAAAAATGCAGGGGCAACCTACCAACGACTGATGGATAAAGTCTTCAATCATTTAATGGGCAAATGTGTCGAAGTATACATCGACGACATGGTTGTCAAATCCCCAAGCCATCACCAACACACTCAGGACCTATTCGCAGTATTTTCCGCATTAAGACAGTACAACCTCCGCCTCAACCCCGAAAAATGCGTTTTCGGCGTCGACCGTGGTAAATTCCTCAGATTCATGCTTATCCAACGCGGCATAGAGGCTAACCCCGAAAAGTGCAACACAATCATTGAAATGCAAAGCCCTAGCAGTGTCAAAGAAGTACAACGCCTCATAGGCCGACTAACCACCATCTCCCGCTTCCTTCCCAAGCTAGCCGAACAAACCCAAACAATCATTCAGTTGCTCAAAAAATCGGCCAAGTTCACGTGGAATGACGACTGTGAACAAGTCCTTCAGAAACTAAAAACCACCCTCACCTCACCACCCATCCTCCATAAGTCGGACACCCATGAACCCCTACTGGTCTACATCACCGCCACAGATCACACCGTAAGCGTCGCGCTGGTTCAAGATGTTAGTGGCACCCAACACCCTATTTACTTCATCAGCCGAAGTCTGCAAGATCCCGAAACCAGATACTAGATGGTGGAAAAATTAGCCCTATCCCTAGTACACGCAGCCCGATGCCTACGCCTATATTTCCAAAATCATAACATTATTGATAAAACCGACTACCCTATCTAGAAGATATTGCAGAAACCAGACCTTACGGGGCGGATGTCATCTTAGGCCGTTGAGTTATCCGAATTCAACATCCGCTACAAACCTCATGGCCCCATCAAAGCTCAATGCCTCCTAGACTTTGTCAACGATCTCCAACGAACCCCTGAAGAGGACCAATGGACACTTTATGTTGATGGTTCATCAAACCCAAAAGGGGCAGGTGCCGACATCGTCCTAGAAGGCCCCAACAATATCCTCATCGAAAAATCCCTCCACTTCGCCTTCAAGACGTCTAACAACCAAGCCGAATACAAAGCCATTCGCGCCGGCTTATCCCTCACCCGCGAAGTTGGTGTCAAATCACTCACGTTGAAAACCGATTCCAAGCTTACCGTGGGCCATCTAAATGACGAGTTCTAGATCAAAGACCCTACCCTCCTACAATACTATCACTTGGTCCAGAAAGTCGTCCAACCCGCCTTCGAACAAGTCCGCATCCAACACATCCTCAGATCTGAAAACGTCAAAGCCGACATATTCTCCAAACTAGCCAGCACCAAGCTAAAAAGCCGCCACCGATCATTATTGCAGTAAACGCTATCCGCTCCTTCCATCACACACACTTGCCACACCCTAACCCAACACCAAGCCGACAATTGGACAACTCCCTACATCTAATATATCCAAACCGGTAACCCCCCACCTGATGCCGATAGGAGTTGGAAAACTAAAGCCGCCAGGTACACGATGATAGGCGATGACTTATACAAACGAGGATACGGCCAACCACTTCTTAAATTTGTCACTGCAGAACAAGCTCAGTGCATCATTAAAGAGTTATATAAAGGCATATGCGGCTACAATTCCGGCCACGCATCATGACTACCAGAATCCTTCACGCCGATTACTTCTGGCCGACCATGGAGGTCGATTGCCACAATTTTGTCAAAAGATGCATACCCTGGCAGAAACATGGCAACATCATCCACCAAAAACAGGAACAACTTCATTCTATACTATCCCCGTGGTCCTTTGCAAAGTGGGGAATGGACATTCTCGACCCTTTCTCCCCGAGCAAAGGCCAAGTAAAGTTTCTGATAGTAGTCGTCGACTACTTCACCAAATGGATAGAAGCCAAACCATTAGCCACTATCATAGCCCAACAAGTTCAGCAATTCGTCTAGAAGGATATTATATGTCGGTATGGCGTCGCGCATACAATCATCACTGACAATGGCCAACAGTTTATAGACAAAGAACTTGCTAAATTCTATACCGGCCTAGGGATCAAACATGTAACAAGCTCTATTGAACACCCACAGACCAATGGACAGGCCGAAGCAGCAAACAAGGTTATACTGGTAGAATTGTGTAAACGGTTGGACAACGCCAAGGGTCGATGGCCAGAAGAATTAGTGGAAGTGCTATAGGCCTACAGATGTACCCCTCAATCAGCAACAAACGAATTCCCATTTAGCCTAGTATACGGCGCGAACGCCATGATACTAGTTGAAATTGGTGAACCGTCTCTACGCCAAGAACTATACGACCCAGTCCAAAATCATCAAAATATGACCACCCACCTCGACCTCCTGCCCGAGTTAAGAGAAAAAGCCTAGATTTGCAACTTAGCTGCCAAACAGCGGGCGACCAGAAAATATAATGCCAACCTATGCCTAAGATCGTTCGCAACGGGGGACTTAGTTTGGAGAATGGTCAGCAGTGCAAGAAAGAAGGATGGCAAATTCCGCGCCAATTGGGATAGCCCATACCTAATACACGAAGATGTTGGAGGAGGAGCGTATAGGCTCGAACAATTATCGGGGGAAGAAATACCCAATACATGGAATGTGTCCCATCTCAAGTTTTACTTCAGTTAAACATGTATTGTAAAATATGGTTGTAACCATAGGTGTATTGTTTTTCCTCACCTGGTCTTTTTTCTCTAAGGAGGGTTTTGGCCAGGGAGTTTTTAACAAGGCACCCCAAATCTCATGAATAAAACAAAGGGTTATTAACCTCACGTCTACTCCTCACATTTGTCTTTAAATTTGTTTTTAGTTCCCCACCCTTACCATAAGTAAGCGACCTGGGTCGAACATTTGAGGCCCACGATATTCGAATTAAGGAGCCTGGACCATGACCCAGGCCCACCTATGGCCCAAGCAGGAGCCCAGCCCATGACGTGGCAGGACATAATTAATAAGCCTATAAATAAGCATGGACCCCAGCAATTAAAGGTACGCATTCATTACTTTCCTAATTATGAGATTTGACTTTCTAAGAGATTTTGCTGACTTGAGCATCGGAGTCTCTTCTGCAGGTAACCCCCCTCGGGTCCAAACCAATTCACACCGAGATATCCACAGACAACATGTATCGGCCGGGAGGAAGCTGATGAGGCTCCTCCATCGCGGTCTTCGCTGGAAAAGCTCTCCCAATTGGCGTTCCACCGATTGATTCTCGCTTAGAGCGAGGGAAACGCAGCGGAATGGTTCGTGTATAGTGTTGAGGCTCGAATCTCACTGGTTTCGGAAACCCTAAGAGGTAAAAACCTAATCTAGGGTTAGGATCGGAGCAGAGACGAAAGGTGGGAGTACTCTCAACCAAACTATCATTCATCAAAGCTGGCTTTTACATAAGATGGCTTGCCATTTTATAGATCGAATGGCAACCAGAAAGAAAACGGAAGATAGGAGCGCCGTCTAACATGTTCCTAACGGCGAGAGAGAAGAATGAAGAAAGGAAAACGAAAGCTAACGGAACCCTAACACCTACAATGGAAGGTGTGAACCAAATGTGGATCAGGAACCCTAACTAATGGTATGGAATGCGTGAAGCAGTGGAGAACCCTAGTGAAAAGAAACTCTTGAAGATGCAGACGGCACGTTCGCGTGATGCTGAAGTGAGGGTTCCCTGATTCACAAATCTGGTGGACACAAATGATGGTAGACGTTGGCAACCACTGTAGTTAGATGAATTGGGCTCGGCCCAATAAAGGTGATCTAACAAAACAGTGTTGGCTGCTGCAGGATGGGGGTGCCGAAGGCATTTGTGCAGCTTGTAGGTGTGCGGGCTGTTCTCCAACAGCGTGTGGTACGCGTGATCAAGTTTGGATTTCTTGAAGGAAGGAGACGCAGCCCATTGCTGATATATGGGAGAAATGGCTGGTGTGATAAAGGTTGACTTGGGCCGCAGATGGGATCATGGCCCACATGATGATGCTTATTGATGGAAAGCATGGGTGTGGTGAATTGGGCCGCAGGCCCAATATTAATGGGCAGCTTGGAAATAAAAGGCTGCATTTAACAAAGAAACCCAATTAGACAAGTTATATGTAATTAAAAATAAAAGAAATTTAAAAGAAATTAAAAAGATTGGGCCTAGGCGTTGGCCCAATGCTATAAGCCTTATTGGGGTCACATCATCCCCTCCCCCTTAAAGAGGATCTGTCCTCAGATCTAGAGGGTGATTAAAGGCTCACAGCAACCAAAATAATAGTACCACCAGGATCAAAAACAAATCTGCAATAGTCATCAAATAAAATTGAATTAAAATCATAAAAACCATGCAGTAAAATTGGATGGAAAATTTGTGAAAATGGGCCTTTGAAGATTGCAAAAGATGTTATTAAGCCCATTTCACAAAAGGAATGTTTTACACTTTGACTAAGATAATTTTTGAAAAGAATTTTAATGTCAAAGTGTGTTTTGGCAAAACAAATTGAGGAGGATCAAATAAGGAAACGAGATGAAGAACAAAAATTTTGAAAAGAAAAGAAAACAAAAGATTTAATGAAAAAGTGAGTAGAGTTTAAAGATGGGAAAACTCCCTTTGAAAATGGAATCTTCATGTAAGGAATTGG
>Ga0209589_1001658_pt1 | contig 37258 bp, 13 predicted proteins | sample CowpeawhiteBW_FD_187525 | JGI IMG/M metagenome (GOLD analysis project Ga0209589, IMG submission 187525) | Root nodule microbial communities of legume samples collected from California USA - Cow pea white BW (SPAdes) (version 2) | ecosystem: Host-associated > Plants > Roots > Nodule | place: USA...
ATATATATATATATTACACATTTTTTATTTTTTATTTTCTTCTAATTATTTAAGTTTTCATGAAGTTCATTCGCATCTCTAAAGATATTTTTTGTCTTATGACAACCTTCATACAATTATGTTCAAATGTTGTATGTCAATCAAATATTTGTTATGTCTCACATTTTAATATTTATACTCTTTTCTAATATGTTCATTTATTGTATATTTTCTTTTCACATGGAAAAATTTAACACTCTCAATTTAATTGTTCAACGATAGTATAAATCTTTCATTTACTAGGTTATATAAAAAATCTATTATCTTTATTTTATTATTATTAATTTTGTTTGATCTGACTAGGATGTCAAAAAAATCCGTACCTGCGGGTATCCGCGAATTAAACTCGTAACGGGTAGGAAATGAATATTGTAAATGGATACCTGTGGGTAACAGGTACGACTATTTTTATTCCCCGCAAGTTAACGAGGTGGGTACGGGTATCATAGTATCCGTACCTGTGGATACCCATACCCGCTATACTTTAATTTAAATTAAAAAAAAACATGATTAAAATATTAACATATTGATTTTGAATGAGTTGTTTTTTTATCAATTAGTTTTAAAAAATAATTTCTTCGTAAACTTTCATTTTTTACTATATAAATGAGTTATTTGGACTTTGTTTAAAATTTATGAAAGTTATGTATTGTATTTTATTTGAATTTATGATTAAAATATGTTGTTAAATATTTTTTTTAAAATTTTTTATAAATATTCGCAGGTACCCGCATAACGGATACTCGACAGATATGAGTATGTGTACGGGACAGATATTTATCCAGTGAGTAGGATACGAGAGAACTACTACTACCTGCATCCTATCCACCCCGTTGACATCCTTAGATCTGACTAACTTTTTCTGTTTCACTAAAATAATATAATTTTCGTTATCTGTCAATCATCGACCATGCTAATATTTTAAAGATTTTCTTAGATTTCTGAGGTCTTTTTTCATAGTTTATTTTATCATATCCTTAATTATACATCTGTTTTCCTTTATACGATTTCGTTCGATGGTCTCTCAAATTATTTCTAAGACATTTGATCTTTTATAGTATTTTTATTTGTTGTTTATTTTTATCATGTAAAATATTACTTTGATATTTTTTATATAATAATTTTTATTTTCTACCTCATTATCATACGTGTAATAATGATTTTTTGTATAATTTTATCACTAAAATTGTATAAATAAATTTTTACTATAATATAATAATTTAATGTAATTGTCAAACTTATTTTTTCTTTAACATATATTGAAATTCAAAGGATGAAAAATTAATGTTAAGATTCTCATGAAATTTTATTTAATATTTTAATTTGAAATGTGTACACTTATTATTTATTTCTAAATATATGATATTTAAAAAAAAATTCTTTTAATATTGAATATTTTATAATATTATCTTTTTCTTTATCCTAATTTTATATTATTTTATAAAAAGTAATTAATTGATTTTGAAATAATAGAGTAATACTAATATGGATGCGGGAATATATATATATATATATATATATATATATATATATATATATATTAAGAGATGGGAATAAAATGAGACAAAAATTTAATATAAATTTGAATATGTAAATAATGATGAACTTTTTTTCTAAAAATAAATACGGAAGATGGACCTATTTATTTAATTTAATGGTGAACACCGATGAGAAAGTATGTCTTAGCTGGTAACAGATATATTTTGTACCGTTTGTAATTTCTATGCAGAATGAATATCGAAAAAGATTTGAGAATATTCTCATGGGGAGCAAGGAAAATTAAACTAATCCGGTTTTTATTTACTTTTTAATAATAATAAGAAGAAGAAAAAGAACATACCTCTTCTAATACATAGGAGGGTTTGTGGTGGGTATCAGGAGCAAAAGCTGCTAGAAAAACTCCGAGAGATACTTTTTCTGGGAATTTATCCATTGCAAGGGCTATGTTCATCCCTCCCAAGCTATGTCCCACAAGAACAACTGTTTCCGTAGGAGGAAGAGACGCCAAAAGATCCAACAAAGGTTTGGAATATTGAGAAAAAGTTGTCTTCTATTTTTTGTGTGTCTATGCCTGAAGCTGCAAGGTCAAGGACTGTGACTTTGTGGCCAGCTGATTCCAAGAGTGGCTTGAGCTTGTACCAGCACCAGGCACCATGGCCAAGACCATGCACCAGGACAAAGTGTTTTTTCTTTCTCTCATTCTCACTCATCGTGTCTTTCTAGTGCTTTCCTCGGTCTTCTATGACGGATATATAGAAAAACAGAAATGAAATAAGACGAGGAAATTTCAAGGACATTTTCGCTATATTTTTCAAGAAAATAAAATTTTAAACCATTTTTTTTGACTCATTTTTAACCTATCAGTCTTATCATCTTTAGATTATCTATTTTAATTTTTTGTAGTGATGTGATGTGATGTGATGTGATGATCAAAAGATGATAAAAGTGATGAATTAAAAATGAATCAAAAAAGTGGGTTAAAGTATCATTATCATATTCTCTATTATATTTTAATGGATATTTTGAGAGAGATAATTGTGGAGATGTAAAATTAATGAGACACGTTTCCATATTTTACTGTATATGAATATTTTTGATATCGAATCTCGTCTTAGTCGATCAGCACGACTGATCATTAACTCTAATAGGTCTTTGCGAGAGAGAATTATCTGAAAAATGCACCACCAATAACATATAAGTTTAACCACACATATAGAATTGATACTATTAAGAATGAAAAAAATACTGATGTATATTTACGAATAAAATTCGTGATAGATAATTATTATCAGGTATTTATTATTCGTAAGATATAAATAACATGTATTTTAACACTTTTTTATAAATAATTTGTCGTAGATATCATATTATTAATACATGTGAATATTCGTTACTTGCAAAATATTAAAATTTAATTTATATTTTAATATATGTTTTAATAAATTTATAATTAAAATTAAAATTAAAATTAAAATTTAATTTATAATTTTTTGTTATTTTATTTTAAAAATATATAAAATATTTTTTTTAATATTCGCTATCCACTTTTATTTTTTAAATGGTTACCAATGGATAGTGGAGTGGGTAACTAGTGGATTTTTCTATTGCAGATCATGTTGCGTATTATTCCTAAAAAACTCCTCTAATCTAAAATGTTAAAATAATGAGTTTACAGACTTTCATCTTTATATGATACTCAATCTTTTTTAGTTTTATGATAATTTAAAGTCACAATTATATTTCCAATACATTTTTAGCCAGCTTTGCTATATGTAATAATATGATTAATTTCCTTTGTAGGTTTTGACACCTTTTAATATATTTTTAAACTATACTTTTTAATTTAATTTCTAAGTATTTATTTTTTTATTGATTTATTCTATCGAATATATTATTATGATGACGATGATGGAAAAGTAATGAGATATATCAATTAAAAAATTATAAACTTAATTCAATCTTTTTAAGAGCATGATTAAAAAAAATGAATAGTTTAGTAACATCAATAATTACTTTTAACTCTTTCCATGTAATAATGCTGTTTTACAAAATTAAATTTAAATGGATAAAAAAAAGTAAATTGTGAATAAATTACAAGCATTATCTTTTTGTTTTTAAAATCATTATTTTTTTAAAATATCAGTTGGTCCTTATTGGAACTTTAATTTTGAAAATATGGTACAATTTAGTTCTTTCTGCCACATGACACGTTGTCTCTTTCACACTATCTTGTCTCTTGTCACATGACACGATCCTAACTTACAAGTTTTTATTTACTTTTTAAATAAAAGAAATCACAAACTAACACATAATACATAAATTAATGTCATTAATATAGTACTATAAAAAATGATTAAATTACATCACATATTCGTAAATAAAAACTCAATTGAGATTAATTACAATAGGACTATGATTCTTTGACAAACTTTTTTTTTAACAAAGTTTGACAAAATTTGCTTTTTAACACACACTAAACATTTTTTTTTCTTTTTTCAAATCATATCAAACATTTATTTCATCCATTAAAATATTACCACGTATATTTTGTCAAAAATTTGTTAATAAAACTTTATCAAAACATAATTTTCCATTACAAAATATATATATATATATATATATATATATATATATATATATATATACCTACTTAAAATTTTCAAAGAAATTCATAGGTCGAGTATTTTAACCAAAAAGAAAACATAAAAAACGTCCTTATCATACATGGTTTGCATAGGGTCTTGGTCAATTTTAACATGTCTATCATTTTCTAATTTTATATTTTTTTTTCAACTTGATTCAGCAATTTTTTATTCTGGCGTTAACTCAATAATCAGAGCTTGATTCAGCAATTTTTTATTCTGGCGTTAACTCAATAATCAGAGCTATATATCTAAAATAAAAAAGGTCTCAAATTATTTCAGCTAAAACTATATCAAAAGTATTGGATTATATTATTCTATATTGCAGTGTTTTAACCAGCCATGCCAACAGGCACAATGATTAAAATCTCAGCCAAAGAACAAAAGAAGTCTAATCCATCTCTCTTTATAGATTGCATTAATCATAGCACACTAGTTTTTCTGAGAGACAACACTTTTTTATTCCACAAAGTGCAAACACTTTGCACATACAGAAGATAATTAATTTTATTCATAAAGAAATAAAACACGAGATAGTGATCATCTTTTGAAATAGACAATGGATAACCATAAAAATATAATTTTATGGACCAAAATCTGCAATGAGGGTGAATGCCCCAACACGAAGATAATAAAGATTAGAATCAAGTGTGTTTAATATCAGCAATCTCGATAAGAGTTGAACACAGATCCTCGGGTTTACCAAGCATAGCCATGTGATCTGCTCCATTGATCTCCCTCACAGTATGAATTCCAGCATTCTGGATCATCCATTGTTGATACTCCTTTGGAATTCCAAAGTCCTCACTGAAGACAATATAGGCATGTGAGACAGACCCATAACCCTCTTGGGAGAAATTTTTTGCCTCAGAAAGTTCTTCAACAAAGAGTGATCCTTTTCTTACCAGAGTCTTGGCCAATTCCAGATCCTGCAAAAGTGAAAAACGTTTTAAAATTCTATTGGGTTTGGCTTTGGTGCAATGCCACCATTTGTCTTATGTGTCTGTGCGTCTGTGATTACCTCAGCGGAGCAGAATTGATACATCGCAGCGGAAAGAAACTTAGGACCAAAAAGCAACGTCGTTTTGCTTCCATTCTTCGATATCTCGCAGTCCATCCATCCAGTAACCGGCTCTTTCGACTGTCACATCCACAACGTTAATTAACTATTTCACAACCTACCCAACTTTATTTTAATTCTCTAAAAATAATTAAACTAAATAAAATTGTCTAGATTAAAGATGATTGCATGTTAATATAGTTAAAAAAAAAACATACCTTTTCTAATACATAGGAGGGTTTGTGGTGGGTATCAGGAGCAAAAGCTGCAACAAAAACTCCGAGAGATACTTTTTCTGGGAATTTATCCATTGCAAGGGCTATGGTGATCCCTCCGAAGCTATGTCCCACAAGGACAACTGTTTCCGTAGGAGGAAGAGACGCCAAAAGATCCAACAAAGGTTTGGAATATTGAGAAAAAGTTATGTCTTCTATTTTTTGTGTATCTATGCCTGAAGCTGCAAGGTCAAGAACTGTGACTTTGTGGCCATCATATGCCAAAAGTGGCTTCAGCTTGTACCAGCACCAGGCACCATGGCCAAGACCATGCACCAGGACAAAGTGCTTTTTCTTACTCTCATTCTCACTCATTGTGCCTTTCTAGTGCTATCCTCGGTCTTCTCCTCTATAACGTGTATATATATAGGAAATAGAAATGAAATGAGTGAGACAAGGAAATTTTTTCATGGACATTTCCGTAGGATCCCACTACATTCTGTATTCAAATTTTTATTAGCATGCTTTGTTATATTGTTAACTTCGTTTGTAGGTTTTATCACCTTTTAAATTGCATTTTTTAACTATATTTTTTAATTTAGTTTCGAAGTATTTATTTGTTTAATTGAATTTTTTTTAATATATAATTTGAGGTGGCATTTTATAAGTGTTTTTTTTTATTTTTTTTATATTTCAGAATCATTTAAAAAATGTCATCTTATTGTAAAAGAAAATTGTCAAAATATCATTGTCTTATATTATTATATGATTATTATATGATGATGGAAAAGTATCAAGATATATCATTTAAAAAAAATCATAAACTTTATTCAACTTTTTAAGAGTATGATTAGAAAAATTAAATAGTTTAGTAACATAAATAATTATTTTTAACTCTTTCCATATAATGTTGTTTTTTAAAAAATTAAATTTAAATGGAACAAAAAGGAAGATTAGGAATAAGTTATAAGCATTAATTTTTTTTCTTAAAAACATTATCTTTCTAAATTTCAATTCAATTTATTTACTTTCTATAAATTATAAAACAATTAAGATATATGGATCATTACAATTAAATGTTGTATTATTGACGAAAAAAATTAATTGGTAAAACATAATTTATCGATTAACTTTACCAATAAATTTTAGAATTTTAATTACCGATGAAAATATTTGTCAATGAATGATGTGTCGATAAAATTTGTCAATAAAATTCAATTGTAATTTATAACTTTCATTATTGATAGATATTTTTATTGGTAAATTTTACTTTAAAATGGACACCAAAGTTTTTGATATAGGTTTTGGTCACGTAATTTATCGATTAACTTTACCGATAAATTTTAGAATTTTAATTACCGATGAAAATATTTGTCAATGAAGGATGTGTTGATAAAATTTATCAATAAAATTCAATTGTAATTTATAACTTTCATTATTGATAGATATTTTTATTGGTAAATTTTATTTTAAAATGGACACCAAAGTTCTTGATATAGGTTTTGATCACGTCCTGATAAAATTTGTTGGTAAAATTTTTAATAACTAATTTTTTTTCAAATTTATTAGTAGTAGATTTTATTTTTAAATTCGTCGATAAGTTCATCGATGACTCACTTCTTTAAAATCCCATCAATAATTTCATTGATAAATCTATTGTAAAATGAGCTTCAATTTCTTTCATCAACAATAGAGGGGGAACACGAGGAGGTGGCGGCAACCACGAAAGAGACAATAGCAACCATATAGGAGACGGTAGTGGCAGCGGCAACAACTGTAGCGACAAAGGCAGTGACATCAATAGAGGAGGAAGAAGGGAAATTGGAAGCAAATATGAAGAAGGAAAGTAGGAAGAAAAAGAAGAGGGAAAAGAAGAATAAGAAGAATAGTGGAGGAAGAAGACCAAATCGTGGTATTTTCTAGTAGATAATTATTGACAACAAAAATTCATCAATACTAAAGCAATCATGTGGTTGCCCAAGCATTAGTAAAACAACGCAATAAATGATCTTAAAGCTTGTTAGATATGCAAAAGAATTATATAGATTAAGCATTGTGATAATGCTCAATAATTGAGTGAGCATTTAAGTAGGTAAAAGACAAACAAACTTCATCACCTTTGGATATGGTTGCTTAAACGACAATAGTTCACCTGAATGAGAGAGAAGTTGTACCTACTCTTTCTTCTTTGGGGCTATAATGCTCAAGTGACATAATGCCACTCAAGAGAGACAATTTTATTAAGCTTAAGAAGGAAAGGTCGCTGAAGTGATATAAGTTTACTCAAGTGGTATATATTTGGGGTGATGGTGATGTTTCAACTAACATGTGAGGTTGTGTAGTTTTATATGTATTCATATTGATTTACATGTTTGATAGGTTTATTGAAGCACACAATTATACTTTCTAGTGCATAATGTAAGCAATTTGTGAATCATATGTTATTCTTGTGTGTATGTTTCTCTTGACGACTATGTGGTGAGAATGGTTACGATGGTATTGTAACTCCAAAGATTATAGTATTAAACATGTAACTCATTAAGAAAAGGAGATATCAAATATTTCATTGATGATCTAATCACATAAGTTGGATTTCAGGATGTGAGAAGCTAAATGCAGTGTTTTGTATTAATTTTTTTCTATAACATATGCATATAACTACCCTAATATAATAAAGTGATAATTTTAATTATGGTATTTCAATGGGCTGATTTTTAATCTATGTTAGACATGTTTAAAAAATCTTCTGAAAAGTATTGAGTGTGACAATTTGTATTGTTTCATTGATAACTTATAGTAAGTTTTCTTTAGATTACATAAGAAGCATGAACTAATGATCTTGATAAGTAAACGAGTTTAAGACAAGAAACAATAGTATATCAAATGAATTTAAACAAATAACAATTGACATTTATTAAATTGAAATGAGTAATTTGCATAAACAAATTGGAACTAGAAGAGCATGTCAATTTAGACAAGAACAAGTAAAAGGAAAATGTGGAGAAGAGTTAGGAGTGTAGAAGAAAAGTGCCACTTGAATCGGAGGAATGTTTTTAATCCTCATGATAAGTTTGTAGAATCGTCACTTTAACTCCTAAGATAAGAGTCAAACTAAAGAGATAAAGATAAATATATATAATAAGACCTCTTAAAATTCCTATGCTAATTCTACTCAAATGAGCCTAAATAAAAGATTTGGATCCTTACAAAATGGGTTCAAAATTTATGAAAAAAAAATAGAACATTTGAATTTTGAAATTTCAAACAAAATTCAAAATAACGTCCATGAATGATTAGTTGTTAGTTAGTTTTATCATGCTTCTCATGCGCATTCATGTTGATAAGAGTCGAACTAAAGAGATAGAGATGAATATATATATATATATATATATATATATATATATATATATATATATATATATATATATATATATATATATAAAAGACTCCTCAAAATTCATTCGCTAATTCTATTCAAAAGAATCTAAATAAATCTAAATAAAATATTTTTATCCCTAAAAAAGGGTCAAAATTTATGAAAAGAAAAAAAATGGAACATTGAAATTTTGAAATTTCAAAAGAAATTTAAAAAAATATCCATGAATGATTCACTTGAGTTGGTTTTATCATGCTTGCACATGCTTATTATGTTTGATTTTGAACTTGTTATCCATGTTGATAAAAGTCAAACTAAAGAGATAAAAATGAGTATATATAATAAGATCCCTCAAAATTTTTATGCTAATTATACTCATATGAATCTAGATAAATCTAAATAAGAAATTTGGATTCCTACAAAATGGGGTCAAAATTGATTAAAAGAAAAAAAAATGTAACATTTGAATTTTGAAATTTCAAAAAGAAATTCAAAATAATGTCTATGAATGATCAGTTGTGAGTTGATTTTATTGTGCTTGCACATGGTTCTCAGGCTTGATTTTGAATATTTTATCATGTTGTCTTTAATCACTTCTTTGGTTGAGATGGCTAGCTTCTAATGGGCTTCATTTTAGAATAAGTAACGTTGCTCCCTTCTTTCTTTCTTCTTACACTCCTTGGACTTTGGTTGGGCACATCTTTATTGTCTTATTGGGCTTGAGATAAGCCCACTAATCCTAATCTAAACATTAATCATGGTTCCTATAATCATAGCAATTAAACCCTATAAATTATAAGTCCAAAAAATACAAAATAAAAAGAACGAATGACTTTTTTGTTGAGCAAGAACAACCTCTATATCATGTTTCTTGTAATTCTTCTATGAATGATGCGATTTTATTCATTTTTTTTCAATTACTCATGTACCATATACAATTCAATATTATTATGTTATTGGTTGGTGAATCATTTATAACTTGTTGTGTTTATATAATGCTGATATTATGAGAGTGTGATGTGATGATATATGGTTTATCTATTGGAATGATGGTTATTTTTAAATGAACTCACTTTATTTTATGTGTATATGTAATATGTTATGATCTAGTTAGTACGAAAACAAGTATGAATCAAATACCAATTATAATATTTCCAAACTAATTTTCTTAATTTTTTTTTAATAAATTTTCTCACCTAAACAAATTTTAAACTCAATATTATTAAATGTTTCTTTTTAATATTTTCCATCAACATTTTCGTTTATACGTATTCACTCAATATAAGTATCTTATTTTACTATAATCTTCCAACTCCATTCTTCATTTATATTGATGCAAACGAAGAAGAAATATTTGTTCCTTTTGATTTATCCGAACAAGTTATATTTAAATAGATCTCACATACTCATCTTAGATAAACTCTCTGATTAAATAATCATTTTTATGTTTCTTAATTATTTTTAAATAACTTCATGAGTCCTTAAATTAGTCAACATTAGTTAGAGATGCATTACACGTCTCCCCAAGTAGATTATCTTTATCATCTTAAACTATCTTTATATTTATCTGTATTTCTAATTTTCTCAGTCACTTGGTATACACGTGTTCACATGTGTCCTTTGCTAATCTCTCTTATTTACATTTACATTACGTTGTGCTGTATAATACAATAATAAAATAATACTAACAAAATGTAAGAAAAGTTATGTGAGTCTTTTCCTTTAATTAGAAGTGGACCCTAGTGACCATATATCATGGAGGTGGCTGGTTGCCATTATTTGAACGACACTAATTAGGCAAAACACTCAACAACAAAGTTTCCTAAAATGTTCTAAATAACTAAATTTGGTGAGCTGTCTCAATCTATTATAAATTTAAATAACTAAATAGAAAATAAAATCTAGATTTTTTAAAATAAATTAGTTGGAATTTTTACAGACTTAAATCTAAATCTACATTTTTTTTAAATGAAATAATTTAGTGGTTTATAAATAATTTTGATATCAGTTGGAATTTAAAAAAAAAAGTGATCATAAATTCAAAATAATTGAAAATCAATGCTAACAAATATATTTATAGAAAGTCTATCAAATTTGTAAAAAAGTTTTTTTGTCCAAAACTCATTATATATATATATATATATATATATATATATATATATATATATATATATATATATATATATTTATTAGATAACCTTTTCCATTCCAATTATTTAGACAGGGGTAAGAGAAAATATAGGGTGAGATAAGATGCAGAGAGAGAAAAAGAAGCATTTGGTGTTGATTCACGTACGGCGGTGGCCATGGTGCATGGTGTTGGTATAAGGTGGCTGCATTGCTGAAATCGAGTGGACACAAAGTCACAGCTCTGGACATGGCTGCCTCCGGGATCCATCCGAAGCAGGCGGAGGAGCTGAATTCAATTTCAGAATACTATGAACCTTTGATGGAATTTCTTGAGAGCTTGGATGGTGAAGAGCGTGTGATCCTCGTCGGTCATAGCTTGGGAGGGGTCGGCGTGTCCTTAGCCATGGAAAAATTCCCCGAAAAGATTGCAGCAACGGTATTTGTCAGTTCCTGGATGCCTTCTCCCGATCTAAGCTTCTTCACTCTTTCTCAGGAGGTGCTGTATACTTTACTTTTTAATCTTCACATCACTACGTAAACTGCATGAATTTCCTCTCTTCACTCAATCTTATTTCATGTCTAAAGTCCCAGGCTCGTCGAAGATCGGAATCTAATTCGCACTCAAAATTTGATGATAACAACAGTAGTCAACCCAAAAGATCGATGAAATTCACACCCGAATTCTTAGCGTCCAATTTATACCAGCTCTCTCCACCTGAGGTATATGTACTTTGAAATAAAATAGATATATTACAATTTTTTTTATGTAATTTTGTTTTCTTCTGTGATTTTAGTTGCTATATTTTTAAAACGAACTTAGGTTTTCCTATTACAATTGTTACTGATCACTTTTTTTTATTTTTAATTTTCAAACAAATATAAAGACGCACATGTGTTTTTTTTACCACAAAATATAAAGTTTTCACTCGCATGCGCACGGAAAAACTAGTAAGCAGAAGTGTTCATTTGTAATTTAAAATATCGAAAATTACTTAAAGCGTGGAAATTTATCCAAAATTTAAAACCATATCTTATAATAGAAAAAAAAACTTTTTAAAATATTGATTAAATCAAAGGAGCTGTTCAGAACATCGTGGAATGCTGCTAATTTATGAAGCAAAAAGATTTTTAAACTTGTGCTAGTCACGTAGGAATATGCCACACGTATACTTAGGGAGACATACATGCCCTTTTACTCTTTGTTGGTGAATCACAATAATAGTTCATATGGTTTTAATTTAGATGAAATCTTTTGTTTTGGTGGAACTAAGATGTTAAACTAGAACATCAATATGTATAACAATATCTTTTTATAAGGGTTAGAGTACTGTTCAATGTTTTTTTAATAAAATTTGTTCTTTGCAATAAAAAAAACAAATCTGCGTTAGGGTTTTTGGTGAAAACGTATATATAGATTGAGAATTAACAGTATAATTATGAGGCATTTGATGGAGTGTGCAGGACTTGACTTTGGCATTGTCATTGTTGAGACCCACTCGCATTTTTGGCGATGAAGAAATGTCGGGTGAGAATGCAAGAGTGACAGAAGAGAAGTATGGAAGTGTGAAGAGGGTATATATAATGTGCGAGCAAGACAACATTATCTTAAAAGAATACAGGAAAAGTGTATCATAAGAGAACATTATCTAAAAAGAAGATAGGAATATATAATATACTATATGTTTGTAGACGAGCTAAAAAGGTTTCATCAATCGCTTGAGTAATTTCCTCGAAGTTATTTCAGAGATGTTGACGTCATAATTTCTTTGGAGTGTCCCATAAGAAGAGGATACTTGCAAAAACGATTATGATACTAAGTCAATTCTTTAGTTTGAATAATAAATGTTATTCAAGTTTTTATACCCTGAAATATCAACCTACCTATGAAGTCATTATAGGTCATTGTGTGGATGCGTTTGGAATGATTTGATTAGTAGTTTATTAAAGGTATGATGATTTGTATGTAAACTTGGTAATTATTGCGTTAAATGGCCATGTTCGGTCAAGGCTTGTGTGTCATGTCGGCTATTGATATGAGATGAGATCTATTGATCATTGCATATATAGAATCCAAACACATAAAATGCAACGTAATTTAAAATAAAATAAAATTCTGGCCTTAAAATACATATATTAAATATTCTCACTATAATGTATATGTATTTAAATACAAATAATCAAGACTCAATAATTGAAAAAAAATATAAGTATTGAGTAAATTCACCTGACGCTAATATCCAATTACTAATCAAAGTTTACTTTATATACACAATTGCAAAATGTAATTAGGGTCATTTCTTAATAATGTGCATAAATCTTTTCAGGTTTCCTATCATATTATACATTTATCCATATGATTTAAATTGTCAATTGTGAATATAACCCTAAGGATTCAGAAGGAAAATTATTTTCTTATTCGGTAACTTTTTAGATTCGTTAATAGGAAAAAAATGATACAAATTTCATATTAAGCTAAGAAGAGTAAAATACATATTTAATGTATATAATTTGTAATTTTAGTAATATATTGTTTTTCTTAAAGAGCTAGTTTAAACGTGCACTTAATACGAACCAATAGAGAAATTTAAAAGTTTAACAACCTTTTGGCAGGGTCAAACTTGAAATTAAAATTAATATTATGTTCAACGTACAATACATAGAATTTAAGAGTGAAAACGACACAAGCAAGACCAATGCCTAGATTTTAAGAAGAAAATTTATCATTTCCCCGTTTTCAACCAATTTCTTTTAGTTTTTTAAATAATATATTTTAATAATCCTACATTATTATTAAGCTTGTTTCTTAGTAACAATCTTATAGCCAATTAAAAGTAGTTAATAAAAACTCACTTTTATTAAAAAGAAATCTATATTAAATTGAATGCTTTTTAGTTAGTGTATAACAAATTTTAAATATTATATTAATTTTAATTAGAGATGGGGATGAAGAACTGGTCTTGCTAGATGAAAAAGATTAGTTGTGGAATTGATGAGGTGGGGATGGACTGTGATTGAGATTGTGATTATTGTGGGTCAAAGTCCAATTTTTGTGCCAACTTTTTTATTATTGATTTTCTTCATGCGGACTCGCTATTCGACGTTCATCTAGATCGTACGTTTTGTTTGAAGAGATAATATCACGTATTATCATTAATTTTAATATATTTTTAGATTTCAAATTGTATTTTAAAATTGAAATTTATTTTTATTTTAAATTTTAATATTGTTTGATTTATAAATTTTAAATATGGATATATGTATTTTTTTATTTTATATATTTGAATTATTTATAAGATTTGACACATTTTAATTTAAAATTATATTTAATATGTAAAAGAAATTATTATTATTGTACCAAATTTAAAATAATTTTATTTATTTATTTTTTAAATTTAAGATAAAAAAGTATCAAAATTTAAAATGATGACGAATTTCAATTTTATATCTAAATATAAGATTTATAAATATATTTAACTTTTTACTGTGTGCAACAAAATTAAATTATTAAAAATATGTTTTCATATTAAGTTTGAGTTTAATTTTTAACAATAATTTTTCTATTTTTCCTCTATTTAATTTTGAAGCACTAACGGCCATCATCTTACACTTCACATAAAATTGGTCATTTGACGAGGAGAGGAAGAAATTTTCTAAAAGACAATATGATATCTTGAATGGAATTCTCGGTGTACTTTGGTTTAAAATGAAATTTTACATGTATATGATGTTTGTGTTGGTCAAGTATTTTTTTATTTTTGTAACCTATCAGAACAATAAGAGTGATAAAATTTTAGGTAAACAAAAGTGGTATCAGAATAATAAGAGTGATATAATTTTATGTAAACAAAAGTGGTAGATTAAGTTTATGTTCCAAAACTCATTTTCCGATTTTGCTATTTTCTTGTAATTTAATATACAACAATTATAAAAGAAAAAGATGTATGGTTTAAAATTATTTTTTATTATTATTTTTGTCTCATTTGATTTTTGTATTTGAATTGAGATAACCATGCTCCTATTAATATATTTGTTTTTATCGATAAAAAAATATAAAAAACCTTTTCATCATAAAATTACATATAAAAATAAATAAACTTTAAACTTTAATTTTTTTAATTTTTTATTCAAATGATGTATTTTAATCTTAAAAAAAAAATATCCATCTGATAAATAAATTATTTCTTAAATTAACTAATCTAAACACATCACTAATTTTACATTTACTATAACATGATGGATAAATCTTGTATGATTGAATTCAGAATTTAAAATACATGTTAAGGAATGAAAGAAAATGGACAGACATGTATATTTATTTAGTAGAGACATAAAGCATAGAAGGTGTGAATAAGCAGAGAAGTGAGAGAGATGGAGGGGGAGAAGAAGAGGCGTCTGGTATTGATTCACGGAGCCTACCATGGAGCCTGGTGTTGGTACAAAGTCTCTACTCTCCTCAATTCCGCCGGACTCCAAGTCACGTCACTCGACATGCCTGCGTCCGGCATCGATCCAAAGCAGGTGCTTGACATCACTTCAGTTTCAGAATATGTTGAACCTTTGTTCCAATTTCTACGTTCTTTGCCAGCAGAGGAACGAGTCATCCTTGTGGGTCATAGTTTTGGAGGCTTATGCATTTCTCTAGCCATGGAATCCTTCCCCCACAAAATCGCTGCTGCGGTTTTCCTTACCGGTTGGATGCCAGGTCCCCACCTCAGCTATCTCTCACTGATGCAAGAGGTACCAACCGTTCCTTCTACCATTGTTTCATCTCTCTGTTACTCTCACAATTTAATTTATTTTTCTCCAGTTCAAGCACAGGTTAAGCTTGAAATTCAATTTGGGCGCAAAGACTGTGTCTGATGAAAATACTAACAGTGATGATCCGAAGCCATATATGACATGTGATCTTCAAAACTTAGCATCCAACGTCTACCAACAATCTCCACCCGAGGTATATGTCTTTTCAAGTTGTTTTCAAAATATTATCAAGAATTAAGCATTATATTATTTTTAGCATTCAACTTTACAGAAAGTGTCTTGATTAAGCATGATATTGGGATGGCATGCGTAAATGAATCAGGACCTGACCCTGGCGTTTTCACTTTTGAGACCCTTTCCCATCTTCGGTGATGAAGATTTGCGAGAGAATACACAACTCACGGAAGAAAAGCATGGAACTGTGGCGAGAGTGTATATAGTGTGCGAACAAGACAAAATAATGGAGCAGGATTTTCAAGTGTCGATCGTTGAAAGAAATCCTCCTAATGAGGTTAAGGTGATTGCTGGAGCTGATCACATGCCCATGTTGTCTAAACCGCAAGAGCTTTTCTCTTACCTTCAACAGATTGCCGACAACTATTACTAGCATTTCAGTGTTGAATTTATTTCTGCAATTATGTGTGATCACCATAAAGATCAGCAAATCAATTTTATTATGGTTACCAGGTGAGACATTTGTACCTTCCCAGATATTTGTAGATGGTCTTATGAATGTGCTTCTCTACTTTATGAAACCATTCTATTAGTGTATAAAAACCAATTAATACACGTTATAAATAATCTATCTAAATCTATCATGAATGACTTTCTCTAACCTTTGATCTTTAGTGTCTTATTTATTGACGATCAATGAGTCATCAATCATCAAAAAAATAATATAAAAAATTAATTTTCATTTTAATATTTTCATTTTTTTATAAAAAACATTCTTCATTATATTGTATATATTCTTTTTTAAATGAGTTTTACGTAGATGATTGTGATGGTAGTTAAAATGAATATTTAATCTATAAAATTATGAGATTTTAAGGTTTTAGGTTACGAGTAAAATCATATATATCATCGTGTTTTTCTACTAAACCAATTATTCACCTTTTTAAGTAAATATATTGAGTTCAAATAAAATCGAAATCTAATTAAAATTTAGTACGATTACAAATTCACTGTCATGTATATTATTAACTACAATACCACCAAATAAAAAAAAATACCGTTAAAATTCACCGAGCATTCATTCACCTTCTTGAATTAATTTCAATTAAAATAAAATTCAATTAAAGATGATAAATGAAATTTTAATTATAAAAAAATTAAAATGTAATTAAAAATTGAGTGTTTTTTTTTATATGTTAGGTTTAGGTATCACTTCTGGGGAGATACAACACCAATGAGACCTGAGCTCAACCACATAAGGTATTGATACCACTCTCAACCTAAAACCTTAAGACAATGAGTTTATGGGTCTTTATTCTTATGTAGTGCTCCACTTTCTCATTTCTAGCAAATGTGGGACTTAGAATCACACTTGAATTCCTAACAGTTAGGATTGTAAGTGATTTTTACAAAGTAATTAGTTTTGTAGACTTAAATTTGATGAAGCATGGATAAAAGAATTGAATTTATTTTAATAATTTGTTACTTTTATATTTTGAAAATAAAATGTATATTTCGATTTATGATTTTATAAATTCTTTACAATCTTAACTATAATTTTATTTTAACTATTGTTATAATATTTTTTTATCAAAAAGTATGTTTTTGTAATGTCCCATATTTATTAAACATAATTTACATATAAAAAAATAAAATATAAATTTGTATTGTAATATCTTTATATTTTATTTATTATATCATGTGTTATTATCTTTAACCTAATCTACCTTTTATTACGTATAATCATAGTACTTAATAAGCTTATATGTAAATGTAAATCAATTTAAATTGTAATCAGATAAAAAAATGACATCTTTTGTTTAAAAGCATAATATTTGAATTATTTGTAATTGAATTATCTTATGTTTTAAATATTTAGTTAAATAAAATAATGATTTTTAAGATGATTTAGATGTAATGTTAAGTTGTACTTTAACATGTTAAAGTCCAATCAAGGAATAGATATATAACAAAATATCACCTGAAAATATTAACCATGTCAAAGATTGTTAAAGCCAATAGAAATATAAATCTATATCTATGGAAAGTCATAGAGGAATATGATGTTCCTCCGTATAACATATCACATATCACATATATTTCTCATATTTCTAAAAAGTCCTAAAAATTTCAAGAGTGGTATCAGAGCCGATGGTTCGGAGTGATTGACCACATAACCATAACACAAAAAAGGAGTCACTGAAGTGACTGACCGCATAACCACAACCAAAAAGGGGTCACTCATACACCTAAAGGAAAATATATCATATGAAAAATAAAAAAAGGGATTCACTGTTGATGGGAGATTGTTGGAAATAGTCCTAGTGTAAGTCAAAAGTCCTACATTGGATAGAATAAATAAAGTTAAACACTATATAAGAATAAAAGTCCATAACACTATTGTCTTATGGTTTTTTTTATAAAAGTGGTGTCAAATGTCTTATGTGTGTAAAACTAATGTCATACAACAATATATAACATATCACATATATTTATCATATTTTCAAAAATCCTAAAAATTTCAAGAGTTTTATATTCATATATTAGTCTCAACCTAAGTAAATATATGTGATATATCTATATAGTCATAATTTTTTTATGTGTATATCTTTTTATTCTTGACAATATGCATAATGCAGTAATAAAAGTACATGTGTGACTTGGGAGCTGATACAGAAAAATCTATTACAAGTATATATAAAATTTAAGTTCTATATAGTTATACTTTCTAAAAATTGAAAGAGAGATATATTTTGTTATGGATATAATTATTATTTTGTTTTAATTTTTTGAAATTTAAAAGATAATAATATAACATTTCTTTCATATTTTGAAATTGAGCATTTTTTTAATACCAGAACTTGAATTATGTGTAACTCTAGAGCTAACATATTATCGTCATATATTAAGAATGATAATCCAGTTTCACAAGAATTGTAATTTGCGCAACTGTCATCAACTATGAAGATTACAAAAAAAAAATGAAAAAATTTAAAATATTCATACAATAGTATTTTGCTAATTAACTCTTTGATTTTAAGTTTATGAAATATACTATGACCAATATATTAAATATAACAAAGGAATATATAGTAGAATATGTTATCCATATATACTAAAAATTATAATAGTAAATATACATTTAACTTTATGCATGCATAAAAAAATTTAGATAACTCTTACATTTTCAATTTGACAAATTATTAATTTTTACTTGAATAATCTAATATAAACATAACTAAAAATATTTAGGTACTACTTTCACATCATACACATTATTAAACAACTATAAAATGACAAAATCATATATGCAAATCATGCTATTAATTACAATAGAATGACACAATTAAAACTCTATCACATTTAAAATAGAGATGGGAACAAATATACAAGAGAGGAGGAACATTAAAAAGTAAAATTTATATGAGTCATAACATTATCAAATTTTACTATCTCTTCACGATTATTAGACAACTTAACATAATACCTAATTTTAGTCCTTGTTAATGAAAACATCTAAATCCGAAATATATTTTCTCCTACAAAACTTACATGCAACACATGATCATTTTGTATGTCACAAAACTCAAACATCTTTACAATACTCCAATAAATAAATAAATAAATAACTTTCAAATTCATCGTTATCAATCACGAGAAAACAACTATTTCTTAATAAATTAACTATTCTAATATTATCAAACATCACTTGTTATTTTTTTTATTAAACTTTTGTTCTAAGCAATAAGAAAAGACAAAACCCGGGCTACGGGTCTAAAGACTAGCTATATTATAAATATGAATACATCTTTTAGCATTGAATACACAATTTAAAATACTTTTTATCAATTGAAAGAAAATGGACCAATATATCTATTTAGTAGAGACGTAAAGCATTGAACTCTGCTGATAAAAAAAAAACGTAAAGCATTGAAATAGTGAGAAGATGGAGGGGAAGAAGAAGCGGCGTCTGGTGTTGGTTCACGGAGCACAGCATGGAGGCTGGTGTTGGTATAAGCTCTCTGCTCTTCTCAATTCCGCCGGAATCCAAGTCACGTCTCTCGACATGGCGGCGTCCGGCATCGATCCAAAGCAGGTGCTTGACATCACTTCCGTTTCAGAATATGTTGAACCTTTGCTCCAATTTCTACGCTCTTTGCCAGCAGAGGAACGAGTCATCCTTGTAGGTCACAGTTTTGGAGGCTTATGCATTTCTCTAGCCATGGAATTCTTCCCCCACAAAATTGCTGCTGCGGTTTTCGTCACCGCCTGGATGCCAGGTCCCCACCTCAGCTATCTCTCACTGAAGCAAGAGGTACCAACAATTAATTCCTTCTATGTCTAAACTGCTATTCTCTCTGTTACTCAATTTAATTTCATTTTCTATAGTTCAACCACAGATTAAGCTTGAAATCCAATTTTGACTCAGAGGCTGTGTCTGATGAAAATTCCAACAGTCATCAGAAGCGATATATACCACCCGATCCTCAAAACTTAGCATCCAACGTCTACCACCTATCTCCACCCGAGGTATATATATGTCTTTTCAAGCTGTTTTCAAATTATTATCCGGAATTAGTCTCTTCAAAAACTTTAACCAGGAAACAAAATTTTTAGCATTCAACTGTCTTCCTACTACGACAAGAATTAGTCTCGTGAACCGTTGAAACGAATTTCATTTGCACTCTTGTGGTTTCACAAACACGCGCGCAGAAACTGTTTGTAGTTATAACAGATACTGAGAATTGTTTGAGTAAGCTTCGAAATCAATTTATAAAAATATTAGAAATTGAGTATTATTGATTAAGATCAGTCTACAAATTTATTTATCGTCGTGATAATATTGATAGATTAAGAATAAACCGACAGAAAAGTAGTTTATGAAGCAGTGATTTTACAGACGATTGCAAAAATGTATTAACCATGGTATGTGTAAATGAACAAGGACTTGACCCTGGCGTTGTCACTAGTGAGACCCTTTCCCATCTTCAGTTATGAAGATTTGCGAGAGAATACACAACTCACTGAAGAGAAGCATGGAACTGTGGGCAGAGTCTATATAGTGTGTGAAGAAGACAAATTAATAGAGCAGGATTTTCAATTGTCAATGGTCGAAAGAAACCCTCCTGATGAGGTTAAAGTGATTGCTGGAGCTGATCACATGCCCATGTTGTCTAAACCGCAAGAGCTTTTCTCTTACCTTCAACAGATTGCTGACAACTATTACTAGCATTTCAGTGTTGAATTTATTTCTGCAATTATGTGTGATCACCATAAAGATCAGCAAATACATTTTATGATGGTTACCAGGTGAGACATTTGTACCTTCCCACAAATTTATATATGGTCCTATGAATTTTGATTCTCTACTTTATTTAACCATTAAACCATTTCATTAGCTTTTGAATTCTACATAATAATTTCAATCGTAGTATTATAATTGTGAGTAGACTAATGGGATATTTATTACCCTCTAACTAAATTTGAATGATAACTTGTGTTCTTTTTGGAAATATTATATAAAAGAGAACTGGCCAGTTATATAAATTTTAAAATTAAAAAAATAAAATATGTATAGAAAAGAAATTTTTAAAATAAATGTCAAAGAGAAAAAAAAAATTAAAATAATGATTAAAAATGAATTATTTATAAAATAATTAATTTTTAAAATAATAATTAAGAATAAAATTGAAATAACGAAATATGAAAAAAAATATATTTCTTTATATTATATATATATATATATATATATATATATATATATATATATATAATATTTATTGCGGATTAAAAAATCTATCGAATCGTGACCAAAGTGTAATACGAAGAAGACGAAGTCTATAACTCAGTTGCAACTAATTTTGCTTATTGTCGCTGTGGAAATTAACATATAATGGAAATTCATATGTAAAGCTTCACTAAGGTGTTCTTGTTCTAGCCATAAATAATTTCTTTGGAATTAGTTGTACAATTACTTATTTACTAAGCTGTTTATTTCTCTTGATGACTTGAGAGAGCTGGGCCGGTGAACCATTTCAGCCTAAACTCCATGATGTTCAGGCCATTACTTTGTGCACTCTGATAATTACTACCTGCAGCCCCAAAACAAACAAAAGGAAAAGATTCAAAAACCTTCCATCACACTACCGTTGCTGTTGTCATTTTCATCATCACCGTCGCTACAAAGGAAGAAGAGAGGGAGAATGATGCAAAGAAAAAGAGAAAAAATGAAAAGAAAAAAATATATTATTTTAAAAAAATTATTTCTGAAATGTTTCAGAAATTTTTTTTTTTAAGACATTTCATGTAGAAATGTTTCAGAAAACTTATTAAAGAAGACATCATACATATTCTGAAAATTTTATTTTGAAAATCTTACATTGAAAAGCTTATTTCAAAATGCATTTCATATGTTTCGAAAATTTCATTCCAAAAATTTTGTTCTTAAAATTTCGTTCTAAAAATATTATTTCAAAACTTTTCCAAAACATATAATCCAAAAGTTACTTTTTCAAAGACAAAAAGATTATTTTGAAAATTTGATGGGATGTGCAAAAAAATGGGAGTGCGATAAGTAAAAGCCCGATGCTCAATCTAAATGACTATTTCTTGGACATCTTGGATTTACGGTTAAATGACATTTACTTTACTTTATTTAACACTTCTTAACAAAAAAAAGATAGTTTAATAAATATAACTATTAAATTAGATAATATTATTTTACTTTAAAAAATATTCTCACGAAAATAAAAATAAAATGTTTTGCCTAATAAAGTTATTTCACTGAAAGGCTACTTCAAAAAGAAATTAGTAGATGTAATAAAATTTCATTGAGACCATATATTAATCTTTCAGGAAATGTGTGAAAAACCATACAATACGACTTAAAATTTTTTTTTAATTATTTAAAGAAACTATCCATATTCATGATTCTCTCATACTTTTTTTTGCATAGATCTTTGGACTTAAAATCTACTCATTTTAGTTGTTCTCATATTTTTCAATCGTTCTAATCATATATGATAAAGCTGAAACAGATTCATGTGTATATATTAATTAAGGACTAAAGCTATAAAAGCTTAAACAGATTCATGTGTATATGTTAAGGACCAAAGCTACAAGTAGCGACGTAAAACACAAGTATATAAATTAATGAGTAATTAAACTTATCCGTGGCCAAGGACAATTTTACTAACACAATGGTTAATAAAAAGTTGTAACTATGAACTACCTAGGGTGGATATATAATTTTTAACTCCATAAATTAAAACGGCACAACTAGAGAACATCACAAGTTGATTTACATCCTATGTACAAAATCTACAGGATGCGTCAAATTGTGCTGTCATTGTTGGAAATTTCATGAAAAAACATCATAATATATGTTACTATTTGTGTACTTTTATATAACATAAAACTCCAACTTAGGTCAAATACATAACCACCGATATGACGCTGGAAAAGTTTTGTGAGAACGTTTAAAGTTGGCATTGAAAGATTGATACATTACATGTTCATGTAAGAGGGTTGAGTGAAAATAGGAAAACATTTGGAGAAGCATGTGGAAAATGTTCCTCGTATTCCCTTTCCCATTTGTAGAGATTGTTGAGAAGTTGTTTAAAGCTGCATCAACGAAAGTATTTAAATTGCAGGATTTTATTAATTTCTAGGCCAATGTGCGACGAGGCAGAGGAATCTGCTGTGTTATCGTTTCCTTTTCCTTTATCTCTTTGTTCCTCCTTTATCAGAGTTTATGTACAGCACATGTTTCAATCTTCTTACAACATTATTATGGCTCACATATCATTGCTTCACCAATCAGTTGCTACACATCATGCTACCTCCATCAAAAGTCTCTTCAAGCAATCTACGAGCTTTGTTTTCCAAATATTTAACCAAATGGACAATCATGCTCTAATGTAGTGTTAGTATCTTCTTTAAAATGATACTATTCATAAAGACAAAACATATATCAATGTGTTAGGAATCCAAGTGTGAGTCTAAGTCCCATATTGACCAGAAATGAGAAGTAGAGCATCATATAAGAATCAATGCCCATAAACTCATCGCCTTAAAGTTTTGGGTTGAGAGTGGTGTCAATGCTTTATGTGGTTGGGTTCAGGTCTTATTGATGTTTGATCTTTCCAGTGATACTCCTCCTTAAAATCACCCTGAGAAGGAAATTATTAGAAATCCAAGTGTGAGTCTAAGTCCCACATTGACCAAAAATGAGAAATCCAAGGAGTCCACAACTGTTTTGTAGCTGTGAGGAATTAAAAATAAAATCTCATCACATTGTAAAGGTAGCTACTTACTAAAAATTGTTTCCACTATAATGATTCCAATAATATCATAAGTTTTCAACTCTAAGATATTCCACCAGGGAAAGAAGATAGACCGTGAAGTAACGACTCTCAGTGTGTGTCAAGTAAGGTATACATTATATTTAATTATCATAATTATGATTGAAATAAAAAATTATGTAATTTTAAAAATGGCATCGTGACTTTCTTTTAATAGTTATGTATATATTAGTCTTAACCATTAACGCATAATCATAGATTTATTTTAACACTAAAATAGTTAAAATTTATTTTTTTTACTCCTAAAAAAATATTTGCATAACCTCACTATAAAACTCTAAAAATAAATATACTAAACAACATCAAGCATATATCCATTACTTAAATTGACAATAATTTCAGATAAATGTGATGGATTGTCAAGGGAAAATTATTAGCAAAAATGCTAATTAATGTGTATAATCATCATCCAGATTAACTATAAAAAGAAAAAAAAAGTCAATTTGCTTGGTATATTCACCATATCACTATAGAATTTTAAGGGGAAAAATTAATTAATTGGCATCAAGTGGAGACAACAACAGAGGTACATGTGTAGGGTTTGATGAAATGATATAACGTTAGACCCCATTACCCATTAACTCCCCTTCTAAGCAGAGGAGAAATTAGAAACGACAAGCTTATCATAAAAATCATAGTCATTATCTAGTATACATCAATCAGTAACACTATAGCCACTTATTTATCACAAGCATAATTGCTCTAATAGGACAATAAAATAATGAAATTAAGCGTGCGATTTTAATTATCTGTAATTAGTTGTTGGGTGAGAGGGGCCCTTTGAGATAGTGATTTTTCATAGTTTGCTGGTAAAGAATTCTATATATCATTGTCCCAAAATTGGGTTCGCTGCTTTATTGGTTTCTATGCGCTTGAAAGCTAATCTATAAAGATTCGTTGAATTGATATGAATGACGGTGCATTGTTTTCTAATGCTTGTGCTTCCATTTTCCAGGTGGCTTTGCTAGAAAAGAAGATGCATGCAGGTGGTTAGAGACTGAGTTGTTGGGAAAACAGCACTGCACACCATTTTATTTAGGCTTTATCATCGTATTAATTTTATGCGAAATATGATAACATAATTATATAATGGAAAATTTAGGGTCTATAACTCCGACCACCACTCCTGGAGGGCTTCCATGCTTTCCTCAATGATAGTTGTCTCCGGCAAGGTGCTTTCTTCCACGGAGGCTTGTACTTCATCACCTTGAAACCGTTTTCTGTGGTGCATTTCAATTTAGAGAATGGTAAGTGAAACACGTGGCTGAGTTGTTCCCACAACTCACCTCTCAAAATTAATTAATTAATTAAATAAATATTTAAGAAAAAGAAAAGTGAACTCGTTATTTTAGAGAACAAATTCAATTTTTATTTATACATAAACTGTCTTTATATAGTACGACTTTGTTTTTTTGAAAAAAAAAAAAAAGAAATCGATTGGGTGGAGGACTACTTCACCTGTAATGTCGTCCTCCACCCTCATGATTTCTTATTTGACAAAAAAAAATTCAAAAGATCATATTTTACAAATTTAACATCAAATCCACCCTCAAATACAAAAAAAAAAAAAAAAAAAAAAAAAAAAAAAAAAAAACCTCTTTTAAAATATCGAAATTTCGAAGTTTAAAACGGAGGATGCAGTGATGAATGATGTGAGACTAATTAAACATTTAGTTTCATATTGCTTAAAATTGGGTAATTAAGCAAGTAGAGCCCCGGAAGTATGCAGGCCGTGGTAAGTAATGAACAGAAAATTGTCTCAACGGTTTTGTTGGTCGTTCCAACTTGATGTTAGAAATTAGAAAGCTTAGGGGGTCCGACACATTAGGGAATCTTCCCAACAATAACTTTTGTCAGCTTTCAAACCTCACTCCTCAATCAATACCTATACTATACCTATGCATGTAAGCGTATTTTGCTGCTTTTAAGGTAGGGACCATCCAACATGGCTAACAAAATCTACAACGTGAACAACCATTTATTCACCTCTCTTCATCTCTTTTCCAACATCCATCACTCTAACATTTTCTACACATTTTTTCCTTTGCTTCTTTGCCTTTCAGGATTATGCTCTAGCTACCTTCCATCCTTCCATGGCCTTGGGTCTATGAAGAAGACATATGTAATGTTTTAGCTAAAATCGCTTCTCTTTGCATGTGCTATACACACATAGATCTATATAGGTATCCGACACTGACCATGCTTTTTGTTATAAGGCCATGTTCGAGGCTTTCGTGTACATTTATATGCATATGGAACATAGAGGATCTATATACACCCAAACACAGACGCTTCCATATGATGAAATATCGGAAATTTTACCTGTAATCAACATCCTTAATTAAAACCTAATCACATGCGATCTTATTAGACTGGAGAGTCGGTGATTATCGATCAATATCAATACTTGCATCTATCATGTTATGACGATTAGAAAGGAGAAGAAGGAAAAAAAAAAGTTGGAAAAATGAGAAAAAGGCTAAATGGGAGGAGGCATGAGAAAGCTGTAGTGTTGGATAAGAAGAAACATGAGACATGAGTAGGGTCCATGACCCATGTATATAGGAATATAGGTTTATTCAATTTTTTATCCCATATCGTTCATCTCCTTCCATGTTCCTATACTCCTATATGGTGGTAATGTAATAGTTAATATGATATAAAAAGACGAAAGAAGAGAAAAAAAATGTCAAATAATCAATTTTGATATTTAGAGGACAGATTTTCGAAACTTACTTGAAGAAGTCGTGTCCTCTCAAAACGAGTTCAAAGTATGTAATTTTTTTTTTCTGAAATTGAAGTTATTGAAGATTAACGACTTCAAGCAGAAGACGTGTGGGATTTTAATTTGGTCACATAATAGGAATTTTTTAATCCTATATCACCTCTGCATGACTTACCCATTAACCCTAAGTATTTCACAATCTAGCGTGCTGCTTAATATGTTCGAAAATCTATCCTGTCCCTTTTAAAAAGCAGAAGGAAGTGAAAGAGAGATGAGGAAGCAAGGCAATGGCACTGCCCGCGTTGCCCAGGCTGTCGTCTTTAGCGAAAGCTGGCGTCGTTTCCGGTCTGCCCGCTGAAGTGCATGCCAACTTTCCGTTGTTTAGGAAAGGAAAAGAATAAAGTTAATTTTGCACTCCAACTGAACATAGCAGCAAAAAACACTCACTCCCTTACTGTCTCTATCTACCTTTCTTTTTCATTCTCTCTAATGCCAATCCCTATACCATAGCATTAGCATGCATGAATCTACTAACATCACAAAAACAACAAAAACCCAAAATCCATCTTCTCAATCCTCATACTCTACCTCTCCGCAAGCCACGCGGGTTTATTCCTCTCACTAACACCATTTTTTTCTTTCCACATCCATCACATCACATAACAAATTATCGATCCCAATAATTCATATTCCCAGTTTCTCCCTCTCTCACTTTCCCTTTCCCTCCACTAATTTCCTTCATTCTTCGTTTAACCATGATTCTCATTTTTCAATTTTCATTTGTTAGTCGCAATCTACGCTTGGTCCACATTTCTGTATGTAATGAACATGTCGTACACTTCAATTTCCCTTTTACCAAGTTGGACCAAGTGTGAAAGGGAGCCTTAATTAGTTTTCTTTTGTTAATTAAATAGTCTAAATAATTTTGGTCGCTAGATTCTGTTTGTGGTTTTTAATAATTTTGAGGGGATAAATGTTTTTATATTAATAATTGTCAGTGCTCCGTCAATTCCATTAGATTTTATAGCAAGACTGAGGGGACAATATCGGATGTAAATATATTTAACAAAAAAACCAAGATTTTGTTGAGATATCACCAATTAATAGGTTGTTTTGACAATTATGCTATCTTGCAAACCTCTTTTTCCATAAGCTTTTTTACCACTTTCTTCCTCTAACTAAAATTTTCTTGTCTTTTATCATCATCTTTGTAAAATGGTTTCGGGTCAAAATGCAGGGTTAAAACAGCAATTTACGGGTCAAAATGAATGATTGTGGTTACTCTGTCAGCTCCGTGTGTAATCAGTGGATTATACATGGTTACAGTTCATATGACAATGCGTGGCAAGTTGACAGATTCATAAGATGATGCTGAGTGTCTTGTTTTCATTAGGAAAGTGGTATAAAAAGTAATGGACATTAATTTGGTGAGAACAACTTATGGTCAAGAAGACCAAAGTCTTTGTTTTATAACATGTACAATTTCTCATTACTGCATGGTTTTTGGACAATTCATGTCATATCACACGAAGACACAAAAGCGTTCTTGTCATCTCTCCTATGCAACCATCGTGCATCCAATTCTAGTTTGGAAATGTTTATCTGTGTTTCACGTGACATTTATTTTCTATCTTTAACAACCCTTTCTAGTAATTTTATATATTTTTTTATATTATAAATAAATAATTTAACTGGCACAATACATATAATAAATAAAGTAGTGAAACTATGTTTATTTTTTTAATGATAAATAATAATAATAATAATATTATTATTATTATAAATATAAAATTAAATATAAATAATTTTTATTTTTATTATAAATAGCTTTTATTAGTTATTGTGTAGATAATATTTAATTGAAAAAATAATTAAATTTTAAAAAGTCAAATTGAACAAATAATTAAATTTAAATAAATAATTACTTAAAAGTAATATTGATAAAATAATTATTTTAATTTGATTTTTAAAAAAATTAGAAAATATAAATGTGAATATCAGAAAAATAACTTTTTTATATAACGCATAAATTCTCTTTTAATTTATAATGTAATATATATTGTCATATATAAAGTTCGTTTAAAATACTGAAAAATAATTTTAAAATGAAAGTGAAAATAGATTAAAAATTAAGAAAATCCATAAAAACATGTTTTATTGTGTAGTTGTTAGATGAAAAAGATAATATTATAGCTTATATCATATATTCTTCATTGAATGTGTTATCTCTGAGTTTTATCATTTCTTATAATTATTAATATATTTTATTGCGTATTTTATATTAATAAAAATACATATTATGTTACAATATACGATAATATTATCTGAATGTTTTATCATGTGCAAACGAACAAAAAACTGTTTAAAAGAATATATATAGATGAAAAATATTATTTAAATATTAATAGTATTATATATACATATAATATAATATAATATAATATAATATAATATAATATAATATAATATAATATAATAATTAATTATATAGTGATCAATTTAAATATTAATTTATAAATTAAAAATTATTAATAACTAAAAATAGTTAAAAATTTTAAAATTATTTTATATATTAATAATTAAAATAGATTTTATTATAAATTAATTTTTAAATTGATTACTTACGTTAATTCTGACAAGCAAAATTTTAACTACGAATAAATTTGTCTCTAAATTGATTCTAATTAAAAATTTAGATTCTAATTAAAAAATTGATTTCTAAAATCGATTTTAAATATATATTTTGTCATTATCACTAAAATTGATATTTTTAAAAACATTTCTCTCTATACATATACTTTAAAATTAGTAACTATTTAGTCTACTTTTTATTTTATTTTTTTGGGTTTCGTAATTAAATTAATGATCAAATATATTTATCATTTAAAACTTTATTGTTGACTTAAAACTATCCATTTTTGAGACATAATCATTTTGTTTAAATTGGTTGATGTAATATTCGTCGTCTAGTGGACAAGTGTAGTGTTTTAGGGATCTTAATTTCAGTTACAATATTTTATTTAAAAAAATAAAATTACTTAAAAATATTTACAAATTAATTGTTTTGCAAGATGAAAAAAAATATATATAAATTGTGATGACAAACTTTTGTTAGTAATATTATTTGATAATTTCAAATGTTATTGCTAATGAAAATTTAGTTTCTAAAATATAAATAAAAGTTAAATCAGGCAATCTAACAAAAGTCACAAGTCAAATACATTAAATACAAAACAAATATCTCACAAATTAAAAGTGGAATAAGACTCTGTTAACATTAATTAAGATGTTTTCGTCAAGTAAAAGAAAGATATTATATTTAACCTAAGACAATAAATTTATAATTTGTTTACATGATATTTAACTTTATATTTTTATTTTTAGTCATTTTCTCAAATACTATCATTAACACTTTAATCAAAATAATTTGTAGTAGAATTTGGTGGAAGAGGGATTGACATCAAAGAGTCAATTTGGGGGAATAATTATATGTTACATTTATGGATCATGTCTTTATATGTTCTCCAATATTTTTTCCTTAAATATGTTAAGAAATGAAGATATTATTGATCAATTAAATTAAACCTAAATGTAGAAAATTTTATAGCAAACGAAACTTTAATTAATTGAAGTCTTAACTATCTTAATCTGAAATAGAACTAAAGTGAATACATAAAATTAAGATACTTTAAAATTTTAAACAAAATTAAATAGTGCTCCAATATATATAATATTGAGAAAAGTTAAATATACTTCTTTGATAGTTTCTTGACTTTAAACAAAACACAAGAGGGAGCGGAACTTTGTCAATTACATATCAAAATCAAACTTTTGCATGATGATGCATTTAAGTGCGGGTTGACCTAATCAATTTTCACGTTTTTCTGATTCTGACATCAACTTGTGTAAGCAAATTTCTGTGTTCAACTATTCCAAAGCGATTTTAATAACAGTTTTCATCTTTTCTCTCACAATGAAAGGAATATTAATCAAAATGAACTATTTATCATTGACAAAAAAAAAGGATTATAATGCTAATAAACGTTGGAAAAACAATTTACTGAACTTTAGGTACGAGTAAGTACTTTGAATAAATAAAGTATTTACTGATTATGACACATAATTAAAATCATGCAAACTACATTTTTTTTTATTATACATAGTTCAATAAATAAAAAAACCGTTTGCATTAAAAAAAGAAAAATGAATTTTTGACAAATTTTCCATAAATAGGATTAAAATATATTATTTTTTTATTTTTTAATGAAAATGTGAATATGAAATATCTAACGGGAAAACTATAAAAATTAAAGATACTATTACGAGTCAAGTTAGGTAAAGTGGACCAAAGGATTAGCACAAGAATTAACAAGGAAACATATAATCATTGTTAATTCCCTACCTACCATCATAAATATATATAAATATGGAACTTTATTATTTTAAATCAATATTGGTTTATAAATGTCTCTAGATTTTTTTTTTATTTTAACTTCTAATAGCTTGATTTTTGTTTTCTTTCCCTAAAAATTAAGTACATGATATAAATATGTTTTATTTGACATAATTAGCAAAAACTTGATAAAAGCCGAATTAGTTTATTGAATCACGAATGTGGTAGTTTTGGTATATGAATCGATAAAATTAATTAACAACTAGCCATATAAAGTAATATAAAAGCCGTGTGTGCGTGTACATAATTTCAAATAAAAAACAAATAATACATTTATACGTTATTATTTTTAGTTAAAGTGCATTTAACTAAATTAAATGGTGAATTACTAAGTTTGAGCATTTAAATTATTGAAAAGAGCATCGATTAGAGTGAAGTCATTTTTACAATTCAATTCGTAAAATTTTTTAAGAAAGAAAACCACACAATTAACTCTTAATTAGCTTATAAGTCATATATATGATACTTCCATTAACATATCATATTGAAGATTTTAAATCCGTATTTTTTTTTTCTAATCAAATACCTTTAATATTTTTTTTTTATCAAAGCTAGTTAATTAACACACTAAGCTTATAAACATATATTGTGAGACTCGTTATTCGTCCCTTTTATTGGATGAAAAAAGAACATGGGTTCCCATCTACATGCCGCGTACCACACCATGACCCATGATCGCATAACAATTTTTTCTTTTTCGTATAATTGTAACAAAACTTTATAACCCATTTTGTTATTGAAATTAGAAATAGTGTCTAATTACAACATATACTGTAACAAAGTATTTTGGTGTTTTTTATTTTGTTAAATAGAAGGCTAAATTGATTTGGGATGTGCAGTGACACAGTATATTTTTAAGTTGGGAGCAGTAGGGACAATCAGCTTTACACGTATTTCCACGTGATTGCCCCTATTCTATTCTCCTTTGAACTCGCAATGATGTTTTTTAGAACAAGGAGCATCTTTACTTATGGAATTCGTTATCCCTCACATTAACAACGATTATTATTTAAGAAAACATTCATTACTACTGCTTTAATTGCTTCTTTATATTACGTTTCGTTTGTTGATTATACATCATTCATTACAGACATAATCTCAGTGTTTGGAAGCAAAACACTCTGACACACGTATTCCTAACGAGGAGAACAAAAAATTTACAGTATATCATGTAGAGCATATATAATTAAGACCAAATTAACACAAAGGTGAGTTAAAATCCGTGAGAGAAAAAAAAAAAGACGAATTAAAATCTTGTAAACGTTGTATTGTGTTCATGCATATAGAAAGCGAAAATAAAAACATGTTATATATGATCCTTAGAAGATAATAATGATAAACCTTTATCCGCATTTCATTAGTCCTAAGTGGGACAGGCAAAATGATATCGTTTACTTACATAATTGGTTCTGCAAGACCACACGTATGACATAATAAGTGTAATGATCAAGGTTTTAAAATATGTTTTCTGAATCCGATTCAAATCCTAAGATAAGAGTAATCATGAAGTTTAAGAAACAAGAAAAGAAATTATTGTGCTTTAAAATTTTATATAGGTTTGTAATACTGTGATTACAAATTTCTCTCTCTATCGCTTTCTTTGTAAATACTTAAATTGGTTCGAGTAATTAGAAATACTTAAATTTTATATATGTTAGATTACCATTTTAAATAAATGTAATGGATTAATACAAAAAAAGGTTAACAATTATAGTTAATTTGAATGAAACTAACAACAATTTTCCGTGTAATAATATAGGTTGTCTCCAAATACAAATTCCAACATGAAAAAAATTGTCGTTTGTGAGATGAATGGGGTAAAAATGGGAGTCTCCCACATGGAGTCTATAAAAAAATTATAAATAATATGATGGAAGTGTGATTCTAAAGAATGGTAAGAAGCAAAAAGGACCTAACCGACAAGGAAGCAGTCCTAGCTAGCAGCATAAAACAACGAAGCAACCCAATTGAGTTCAATTCGCAAACCTCATTCAATTCCATCATATGCTTCATCCTACAATATTCTCTCTCTCCCCATTTCCCGCATACACACACACATATATACCAAACCTACTTTCTTTTGCTTTTCTCCACCACTAACGCAAAAAGACTCACCACTCATCACCACACCACCCTTTTGCTTTTGCGTGTTTTTGGATTGTTCTAGATCTAAAAGATAAAGATGATCCAAGAACTGTTCGGTGCTGCTACTGCTAGTCTTATAGCAGCTGAAACAAAAATCTCCATTAATAACAATGGAGGAGGACTTCTACTAACACCACCCGCACCGTCTTCTCCTTCTCCGTCTCCTTCTTGCACAACAACTATCACCTCTTCCGCTAACACCGCCACTTCCTCCAACTCCGACAACCAAAATTTGAGGTGCCCTCGTTGTGATTCATCAAACACAAAGTTTTGTTACTACAACAACTACAACCTCACTCAGCCTCGCCACTTCTGCAAGACATGTCGCCGCTACTGGACCAAAGGTGGCGCTCTCAGGAATGTTCCCATCGGAGGTGGCTGCCGGAAAAGCAAGACCTCCGGCATGTCCAGCTCGGTGGCAAAGCAGGCCGCCACAAAGATGAAAGCAGTGGCATCGGAGCTTGGAAGGCCACAGGGAGTACTCTTTGACCAAGAGCTTCCGCAAACCCCAATCCTTTGGGGTTCACCGCAAAATACTCAACTCATGGCTTTACTAAGAGCTACCCAAAACCAAAACCCTAACCCTAACCCTAGTTCCGTGTCAATTGATGTCAAGAGAGAAGGGAACTTATCGGGATCTCATTCCCACATGGTCACTGAGTCATTGCTCCCAAATGGGTTGTTGAATAGTACTAGAACTGGTCTAGGATACGATGGTGTGGGAGAATTTCCTTCACTGGGTCTATGCAGCTCCTTTTGGAGGAACAATCAAAATCAGAATCAGCAACAAAGCAACGGTTTTGTACTTGGGGAACAGCAAAATAGTGGAGTTCAAGAACTTTACCACAAGTTCAGGTCATCGACGTCAGTTAATTACTGCGGCAGTGATAATTCACCGGTGTTTCTCGGCAACATGGCTTCGTCCTCTTCTTTGTCGAACATTTTGGAGTCATCTTCGGTTTCTGGCAGCGAATTCGGGTGCTGGAATCCAACCCTTTCCTGGTGTGATCTTCCCACAACAAGTGGAGCATATCCTTAATCAACCGCAGTAACTATTTCCTCTTTTTTATTCACCGTTTTCTTTCAGCGTTAAATATAGAACTCCTTAATTTATAGTTTATAGATGTTAATCTGTATTCTAGAGTCTTTTCTTTTTTGTTTGTTCGGTCGTTTTGGGGTGTGGATAATTAAAGAATATGTACGTGTAGGTAGCATTAGAATTTTTTTTTTCCCACTCTCGTTTCTTTCTATCATTTGCTTCCGTCTGCATGTGTTCTGGTTGATGGTGTGTTTAACTTAGCTCTCTCAAATCCAAGGAATGGAAAATACAGTGTTTCTGCATCTTTACTTTATATTGAATTTCCTTTTCAACTTTTTCTCCCGTTTCTTTACTTTACCTCTAAATTCGGAATATAATTTTTTGTAGCAGTAAGTAGCTAACTGGTGTGGGCCTACAGAAGTAGTAAAATATTTACAATATTGACGTTATGCGAAAGGTAACAGTGAAGGTATATTTGAAGAGAGTTAAAAAATAGAGTAAAGGTGAGGAAGAAGAATATATGTATGTTGGTAAACTCAAAAAGTTTAGGGTTTAGTTGTTAAGTGAAGGTGGTGGAGGCATGGTGGGTAGCATATGAAAGTGGTAGATTTTGTTTTGTTACGAGAAATGGATGAATCTAATGCAAAAGCAGGCTTTGGAAAAAGTTTCCTCAAACAGAACTAGATTCTGGAGGTTGGTTGTGAGCAATCCACCACTAATTGGTTCGACACAAACTTCACTGAGCAACCATGCCTCACTACTGCTTCTGCTATTACTCTATTTTATTTATTTATTTATTTCTAATTTGAGAAATAATTCAAAAATATATCACGTACTTGAATTTACGACATATAAGTATTATTTGTAGTGTTATATTTTTGGTCCCTTAAGTTTTAGTAAAATTTAAAATTATTTTCACTTCAAAAATTTTGATCAATTTAGTCATTTATCTTTAAAAATGCATTTTTAACCAAATTTTGTTAAGTTTATGACGTTTCGAACGCATTTCATTATAATATTTGAATTGTTTATACCATTTGACACATTTTTGCTTCAATGTTAATTCAAATATTATCATAAAATGTGTTTAAAATGTCAAATAAACTTAACAAGATTTGGTAAAAATGACTAAATTCACGTATTTCTAAAAATGAAATACTAAATTAGTATAAAATTTCAAAGATGGACTAATTACAAAATTCACCGAAACTTAAGAGACGAAAACATATTTAACCCTTATTTTTATAATTAAGTAGGGGTGGCAATGCGGGTCGGCCCGGCCCGTTTAGGCCTAGCCCATATAAGGCCCGCACAACACGGGCTGGCCCACCCCGCCCCGCATACTTTATGCGAGCTGAAAACACTGACCCGCCCCGCATACTCCTTGGCCCACGGGCCCACGGGCCGGCCCGCTTTTTTTTAATTTTTATGATAAAACTTTCAATGTTTAAAAATTGGGAAACTTTAAGAAGTTCACAAAATTAAGTAAAGACTTTGGGGAATTAGATGATAAAGTGATAATTCAACATTTTCATCATATTCCTACTATGACATACACAATGTATTCTTTAAATTTTAGCACATTAAAAAATTACATAATACTTGTCTTTTCCAGTTATACAAGAATTTGAAACGTTAATGCAATAGTCTATAAAAGAAGTAATTAATATACATAAGTGCAAATTTTTTTAAAAATTTTATGCGGGCTTGCAGGCCGGCCCGCGCGTGCCGCGGACTAACCCGAACGAGCCGCAGGTCTATGCGAGCCGGGCACGCGCGGACTACAAGCTCACTATCCTGACCCGTCCCGCATTTTTTCTGCGAGCCTGCGAATCGAGCCCACGGGCAAGGCCCTAATTGTCGTCCCTATAATTAAGTAATCAAAATTTACGTTCACTATATAAACATCACTTTTAGGTTTAATCCTTGGAGATCAGACATAAATGTCAGATGTTAATGCAGGCGGTATGACTCATTTTCTTAAAAATTCTATAAAAAATAATAACAAAAACACCCATTTTCTTAACAGAAATGAATTTAATTAAGTTTTAAATTTCTCTCGGTATAAAAATTTCCTGTGAAATGATAGAATATTTAATCTTTTGACCATAAAACCTATAGAAAAGTATTACCATTTTATTATTAAATATATTTTAAGTGAGATAATTAAAAGTAGTCTTCATTTTACATTATTTATGACATTGTTTAAACAAAAACTATTCAATTTAAAAATATAAACAAAAAATCATCGACACGAAAAAGAATTCAATATACAAATAACAGCACTAAAAGTAACTAGTCTCAATGAAAAATATTAAAATTTTTAATACTTGATAAACAAAAAATAAATAAATAAACAAATTTAAAATATTCAAAATTTATAAAATAAATAAAAACTAATTAAGTCTAAAATATAAAAACATATTCCCGGGTATATATATATATATATATATATATATATATATATATATATATATATGTGAATTGAGCAGCTACTGTTAGATAAGTTATATTGATAACAATTATTCTTTAACCAATTTGTCCATTGATTTAGTTCAGAATTGAGCAGGTTATTTTGTTTTCTTTTAGAATGAACTATTCCTTGTGCTCCAAAAAAAGAATCCTTTATTTCATTTTTC
>Ga0209589_1001666_pt1 | contig 37186 bp, 27 predicted proteins | sample CowpeawhiteBW_FD_187525 | JGI IMG/M metagenome (GOLD analysis project Ga0209589, IMG submission 187525) | Root nodule microbial communities of legume samples collected from California USA - Cow pea white BW (SPAdes) (version 2) | ecosystem: Host-associated > Plants > Roots > Nodule | place: USA...
TCTATGATTTATGTGCTTTCCATTTCCTTTTTGTTTTGAATCAATCCATCATCTTCTTCTCTTGAGCTTTGTGAAAGGAACCTTCACATCTAGATAGCTTGCTATCTTAATGTCCAGTGGAGATTTCGCTTAGCTTTCTTAATCAACTCACACCATATTCAATAATATTAAAAAGGAACAAGATAATCCTTCATCACTTCTTTCATGATTACACCTCTTATGTCCACATTTGAGGCATCACATTTTATCTTAAATAATTTTTCAAAATTTGAAAATGCTAAGATAGGTGCATATATGTGAGTTTGTATTTGAGACTATTACAAGCCTCATTTTGTTCTTTTCCCCACTTAAATTTTCACATCTTAAAAATTTCACTTAATGGGGATGCTATCGTGCTGAAATCCTTGACAAACCTCATATAGAAATTCGTCAAGCTATGAAAACTTCTTACTTCACTTACATTTTTAGGAATGGGCCAGTGCCTAATGACTTTGATTTTTTCGTAATAAAATTCTACCCTTTTAGAACTAACTACAAACCCAAGGAAAACAACTTCATGTATACAAAAAATGTATTTTTTCTTATTGACATATAAGTTTTCTTGCCTCAGTACTTCTAATACTTCGATGATAATCTTGATTTACATTTGGTCTAGAAGCATCCTAAAAGTTCTTATGTGAATTTTCAAAGCGCTTTTGTCTTTATTTTATTATAGAAAGCGTTCAAAAAATGATATGAAAATATGATAACTAACCACAATTTGAATATGAACACGTAGATTAATTTGTTTCCTTAAGTGTATATTTATTTGACCGTTTTTCATAAATCATTTTCCATACATAGAGAATATAGAAGTTGAAGATAATATTTTGAACATATCTAGAAATCATTCCTTCATTACAAATTAATTATTATTTAGTTTGTCATTATGATCACGCAAGATATACCCGTATGTCATAAGACTTGCTTATACGACTAGGTGATCTTATGAATCATTCAATTATCATAAAACACATATTAGTATGTTCAAATAATGAATTCACATTCAAGTAAGTAAATCACAAAAAGTATTCGTTAATATCAAAACTCATAGCGGAGCTTAGATGGTTAGACCATCTAAGGCTCAAATGGTCTTGAAAAAGTTATTGATTTTTAGAAACTTTTGATTGAAAAGGTGTTGTGTATGATTATCATACATTGGGTTGTTTAAGAGTCCAACAATATTGAAAATTGGGCTTAAATTGTTGCATATAAGGTTGTTGAAAAGTGTTTTATTGTAGCTAGATTCCTCACCATAGGTTAGGGTGATTTCTCCGATTAGAATAGTATTTGTTGGTGGACAAATCAACTACTTGATTTTTTTGAGAAGAACTAGACCAACTTTTGTGGGATTTCCAACAAAAACTTGAGGTATCTCCCTATGCCTTGTGAAAATTCATGTGTAGCATGATTAGGTGAAGTACATACTCCACAAAGAGACGTGACAACTAATTGGAAGTTTGTGGTTGTTGATGATTTTGGTGAAGTACATGTTGTGGTTGGATCATTACTCAACAATGAGGTTAAATTATCAATTTTATTTTGTCGTTGTTGTTGGTGCACCAAAGCAAAGTTAATTTATACCTAAAGAATACTTCTTACTAGTGTATTTCATGGTGAATTATTGTGATTTGGTTGCGATGATTTCAATCAAACTCCTTCTCGTTGTTGGAATTTTGTTCACAAGAGCCTTTCCACTTTGTGCATCTTATTTATAATGATCTATCTTCACAAAATTATTAGATTAGAAGCTACTCACTAATTTGATAATGCGGACAACTTGCACATAATATCTTAAATCTCTCCCAATACTGTCAAAGACTATATCTATCAAGTAATATATTGTCACTAGTTTGTTTTTTTTTTTATGCAAACGACTCTCAAGGTTGACCACATTTATTTACAAACAACCTCTCCAATCCCTCCCAACTAGTAATGGAAAATGGAATCTAGTGGCAAAATCTTTTGATCCTTCATATGGAATAATTGAAAATATTTTCTTCTTTTTCTTTTTTTTCACTCTTTTAATAGTTAAAACCTGGTTTGCAATAAGATGTTGCTCGAGAAAGGTCGATTAGATGTGGAAAACTTTATCAGTTCCTGAAGTAGAGAAGTCATTAACATTGGATATAGCTTGTTTTAATTAAAAAAAAAACCACTTGTATAAATATTAAAAGTCTATACTAACAATATGCATGAACATTGAAGGCTCTAACAGATAAACTCGCATTCTGTAGTCCAATTAATATATAATAATATTATACAAACAATTAAATATATCTTAATTCATAAATAAAAACTACTCTCAGAAATAAGTCTGACGAGCAATTAATTTTTTTCTATTGGTAACAAGAGACATTTGTTCAACATATATAACATATGTAATAGAAATTTCCTTGAAGTAATTAAAAGTGAGGTTGCTATTTCGGGTAGGGCATAATCAAATAGTGCCGAAGCTACGCATCATAGGCACAGAAAGCAACAAAAAGAACAAGTGTTAAGAGCTAACAGAAAGCACAGAAAGAACAAGAAAACCTGTTAGCAAAAACGGGTAAAGAAAATAAAGTAACATGAAATGAAAGGTAAAGCCTATAATGTTGTTATTCGTCAAGTGTTAAGAGATAACGAAAACTTTCATTTACTTTTCAGAAAACGTAGACCATAAAATCATTGCAAATTATAAATAATTGTGAAATATAAACACATACATGAATAGTTCCACTCAAGCTCGTTGTTAAAATCTGCGAGTGTATTAGAGATATATTTTTTATATTTTGTTTGAGTTTTCTGTTAAATTTTCTATTAGGTTTTCTATTATGATCTTTTGTTAGATTTTTTGTTGTTTGAAGTTTTCTTTTATATTCAAACATATTAATTTCTGTAAAATAATTCTTCTCATGCTTTTAATACAATTATTCTCTTCAAACTTTCTCTCATCGTGTTTTATCAAATATTCATATAGCAGCACTGAATTTTACAGCATTATTATTGTTAGGATTATATATAATTAAAAATTTGATGTGATTAACGAAAACAAATAAAGACAGAAGATGAGTCAATTATTTGTTGAATTGGAAACAAGAAGTGACATTTGTTTGGAATAATCGATGTGGTCGATGACATTTACAGTTAATCAAGTTCTTGATATCTAATCAAAGTGTTGAAAAGATTATCCAAGTCACAGCCAGCATAGGCACTAGAAAATGCAACATGAATTAATGATTTACAAAGCAAAAGGGACTTGGAAGTTGTCCAGTTAAAACCTGTGGAACAAGAGTATGATTGACGTGGGTAACATGAGCTTGGTATGGAGAAAAGGTCCTACAAAGATCGAAATTCATGCAAAGAACCTGTGAAAAGTGAGAACAAGGTCATGTGAGAAGATGAAGAAGTGCATGCAACAAAGGAAGGGAGTGGGTATGTATGTGTGAAGAAGACGGTGGTTTGTTGGGCACCTGTCTTTTGTCTTACAAATGGGGTCACGTGATGCTCACGGGTCCCCCACGAATGTCTGTCTTCGATCCCTCCAAATTTTTAATCAATCAATAACCATCTTACATAGCCTCTCTCAAACACATAGGTGGATGTCAAATTTTCCAAACTATGAAATTGCTTCTCCTGCATAACATTAAATGCACAAACACATAGGTGGATGGAACCCTTATGGAATTATCTTTAGCACTATATATATATATATCTAATGCTTTGGTAAATTAATTGAATCACTAATTGGTAATGGGTCCTGTGCTAGGGTTATGATGCTATCCATTCATACCACAGCTAAGCTTGATGGACCCAACTATAGGTTGAGAGTGAGTGAAGATGAATTGTTGGAAGGCATTAACTCCAAAATTGCCCTTATCTTCCATATCTAAGTGGTACCCACTTTGTATATTATAGTGCCCAAAATGGGTCCTCATAGGGTACCCCACCATCCATTAGGCCACAGTTTGACAAAGGCCTCACTTTGACTACAGAAAATTCTGATTGGGCTTTCCTCAATCAAAATAATTACAAGACACTCTTATTCCTTAAGGTAATGGACCTTTAACAACCTAATGTACCCTCAATAGTTTGAAAGGGAAAATTGAAAGGCTAGTGATGGCCACATAAATTGAAGTAAAATTTCAAAATGTTCTCATCACCCACCATGACTAATCAAGGTGATGTTATGGCAGGTTGTAGCATTGAATGGACTGATGGGAAATGAAATTTGGGTATTACTGTTATCCCATTATGCCTTTAAATTCCCTTAGCTAGTAGTTTGTAGTCACCAGTTGTTTCATTTAGGCGCAATAAATTCTCTCTACAAGGACCAGACCCCATTGCTGCACCAATTTGCACGGAACCAAGTGGGAAGAGAGGATAAGAGGCACTATTACTGAGAGGATTCTCGAATTAAATTCACACCTTTTGGCTCAAGGACCATCCTAAGCTGCTATATATATGTAAGACTTGCGACAGCATTGTGTGATCAACCATCATTGGGACCAAAAACACTCTCATTATATAATTCCCTTCCTATTCTAATTGTCCAGTCAGATTTTGCAATAAATTTTCAGTGCTTTTATCAATTCCTTCCATTATATATCTATATTATTTTCTCCTTATTTCAAAAATTACTTTCGCTAACAGTTCAGAAAATGTCAAATTAAGAATATGATACAGGTGTGGTGAAAATTTTCTTTTTCTCCAGAATTTTGTTGTGCACTTCTGTGGATAATGAAGCTCAAGCCATCAACTGGTCATTTCTAAGCATGATTTTATGAGGAGGCACAGCTACACAAGTTAAGGGACCTCCATAGTATTATAAAGAATTTCCCAAATAGACATGCCACATGGCTAACAACCTAGCCTACATGATTTCAATCTTGAAATACGTATCTATTAGTAAATCAAAATTGCTACTTCTGCAACAAGTTTTATCAATCAAATGTGAAGTTTCAAGTTGGAGGTAATAGGAAATTCGGTAGCAATGAGTTGTGAACATGTTCAAATAAGAGATCGAGCCACTACTTCTTCAGATAATAAGAGATCGAGCCACTACTTCTTCAGATAATAAATTTATAGATCATTCTACTTTTTATATATATATATAGTAGTCTTCATAATGATTTTTACCCGGAACTTCAGATTCACCTTGAATTTCTAACTGTATATACGGCAATTACACTGCCAACTCTCGTATGATATATCTTACTTAGTACCTATGAATATGTTAAATGCAGCTATTATTGCTGATGATTGTTGAAATTGTAAGTGCTGAAAAGGTTCTTATTTTTAATTTGAAACTTTTCAACACAACCGAATCAGATTTGCCAAAATCCTATATCTTATATATATGTGTGGTGTCTGGGCTAGGGTGCCAGCGCAAGAAACGCAAGCTACAAAATATTTAAAATTGTGAAATCAATCAAGGTCTGAAATCCAATGCAAGTTGGTGAAATTTTTTATAGGGAGAAAAGGATCAAACCATAGTAATATTTGGTTGTAATACGACACAACAATGGGGATTATAGAGAATGGACCACGTGCTTCTTCAAGAGGATATATTCCATCTCTGACTCCCACATGTCCCTAGCTGTTCAGTGCACATTGTGACCGTTTTCTGTTAGCACTGAAAGACGTAATATGATTTTTTGGTGGCAGATCCGTAACCATGTGCACACAAAATGTTTGATTCCCTGTTAACGAGAGACAGATAGAGATTGTAGTCAACTTTAAACACAATTATTGTTTCTAATATAGTATTAGTTACCGTTATTTGGGTTGATGTACAAAGTCTAAAAAGTAAAGCATAGTCAGAAGCTTTTTTCAATCTCCACTGTCTGCAAAATTTATCGTACTAACTATATAGTACCATAAGCGAAATCATTTTCTTTCAATTAAAGTTGAGAGCAGCATATGTTCATTGATGTAAAATATGCTTTTAGTCTCTTAAGAGAGGGATGAATTTGAATTTCATATCAAAGTTCAAAAATTGAAAATATATTTAATCCAAGAAATAATGATTAGAACATGTTAGGAGTGATTAAATAACAGATAAAGGAGAAGAAACAATTTCTTTAAGAGAAAAAGAAGGGAGAGATTTTGAGTATGATCTAACTCAAACGAGAACTACGGTAGGAAGATGACAAAGTTGGCAATCATACACGACACATTAACATTGTTGCATGTTATTAGCATTCACATACAAAGAGGGAAGTAAAGAGGAAGTAAGTGGGCTACGAGGAGCCACATGAATTGGAACAAGCACTGAACCTCAGTTCTGAGAAATCTCTGACCCAAAACACGTATATGATTTTTGATGAAAAAAACTTGCCATGAATCAGTGTAACAAATCATGTCTTAACGTCATGTGGCAGCTCCATTTTCGGCGTGTACCGAGGGATGCCCCTATTGCTTCCCTCAAATCAACATGCATCACCCTTTTGTTTCTCTTCACTCACTCTCACGAACAAACACTAAAATATGTTTTTATTGTTATTATTGGATATCTATTGAAACTACAATTATGTGCAAAAGCCATGCCACAAGGTCCTAGACCATGACTCACCTCACATGCTAGTGTATGCCTAAAGTTAAGCAGCTACCGATTTTCCTTAACCCGACGCGTCTTTGTTTAAAGTTTCTTTCATATAAAAACTTAGTAACTGTGATGTTTATTGGGCCTAGGAATGTGAATGTGAAGTGACGTTGTCAGTTAATAAAGTCACTGACAGTTCCTTTATTAAATTCTTCCCCCTTGTTCAACACTCACTCTGTTCAACATAGCGAAGGAATGATTTAAAGTCAACCTCTTCTTACGCGTCACCTTTGGAGATTTTAGCGTAAGTTGCTTGTTTTGGCTGGAAATAGTGTAGGATATAATGGTGAAATTAGTTGCCACTTAAAGCAACTATGTAAATTTGCTTATGTTTGCACATGTTATTTTGCTTGAAACTTTGTTAAGTCGTTAACTTCATCCTAAAGATAAAAAGGGGCTCTTGTTTTCAAAGGAAAAACAAAATTAAGCTTATATCACCATTCCACTAGTTCAGGAAGACACCGAAATTAATGGGATAATCATCGTTTCTTCCACAATTAAAGAAATCAACTGTAGAAATAGTGTATCAAAAATCCGTAACAAAAATATTCTTCGAAATAAAAAGATAATTTTAATTGTCTTAAAGTAACGAGTTTGGACACAAATTAATAGAGTATACAAGAAGTTTGACCCGGTTAAAATGATAAGTGATCGGTAACCCTTTTAGTATTGCATTAAGTGCGAATTGAGAGGTCTCAGAAAAGCTGAGGTTAGAATTGAGGCACATTGATGGATATTTTACGTGGACAACTCTTCTAACAATCACCGGTGTAAAAACAGATTTTTATGACGACTTATTATGCTGATTATAATCCACAAAACCTAAAAAGTAATGTGGTAGCAGAGTTGAAATTATGGTAAGACTTTCTATGTCAATTATCACTAGAACATGTGTAAAAAGTGGACATGATGACATTTTTGTAATAAATTAGAAGACTCTCTATACTGGTTGTACCTAGACTCGGCATAGAAAGTTTGAGTGGTGAACTTTTGAAATAAATTATAAGACTTTCTATATCATTCAGACCTAAAACCGGAATAGTATACCCCAAACTCTTTTGGGGTTGTAGTTCTCCTCGGGTTATGTTCTCCATACTCTCTTCTTCTTAATCTTCTCTAAACTCCATAAAAAAAATCTCTAGCACACACACACAACCCAAACCACCAAACTTCATCATAATCCTATATCACTACATTCAACAATACCACCTGTATTGTTGAAATGGCATGTAGCTGGGAGATGGGTTGGGGTGAAATGGTGTGTAGCTGAGGTTATTAGTTTTGATGTTGTCGATGGAGCTAATATGTAAAACAAGGTCATTGTTTTCCGTGAAATCGTTGAATCTGTGGGAGAGTAAGCAATAATAGAGTCTTTAGAGGGCCATTTATGAAGGGAGAGACTTTTGACCGCGTTTGAATCTGACAATGCCGGAAGTTTGGCAAATAGAGATGATGGAGGAACCGATGAGAAAAAAAGGATTCTCTGCACTAGTGAATTTAAGACCCAAAACCTACTATTGGAATACTATATTCGTTTTGACTTCAAAACATCAAACAATCAAGCAAAATATATGGTATTTATAGCTTAATTGTTGCCAACTTATGACATGGGAACCAACTAAATTTTATGCCGGAGTGATTAACCACTCATGCTCGGTCATTTAACAGGAGAATTTCAAGTGAAAGATCTCTTCCTTGCTAAGTACTTTCATAAAGTAACCAAGATATTGACATATTTTGAAGTATAAAAATTATATTAAATACATTATGAAATTAACTTAGGGACTGGTTTATTATCAAAAATGGGTCACCACAAGCTTATGTTGTAGTTTTTTTCCTTTCTAAAAGTTTTGTTTTAGTTAAAATAAATATGTTTATATCTTTAATTAATTAGTTTTTGTTGAAAGTTTAGAAAAATAGAGTTTTAAAAAAAAATGTGATAAAAAGGTTAATTTTAAGAGTATTTTGTTGTATTTAATTTTGTTCTTTTTTTACTCACTTTTTAGTAAAATCAGTTTTCAAGGAGGTCCTTTCTTTTTTTGCTATTTTAAGTTTTAAACCTTTTACTTTATTCTTATCTTATTTGCAAATTAGTCCCTACCTTGGTCAATTACATTGTTTGATCAATCCATCAAAATGTGCGTTTTACTTAAGTGGTAGATCCATTGGATGTTGATCAAGGGAGGCACAAATGTATTTCTTTTAGAACCAATCCTGATATTGTAGCCTATGTTCGAGATCGAGGTTGATGCACTACCAAGCATGAAAAGAGCGAGGACGATACATGATCAAGAGAGAGCAAGCCTAATGTAGCAATTTGATGGGTGATATTCTAATATGAGAGAGAGCAAGGACGATTCATGAGGAGATTGAGGTAGATTTGAGATGGACGAACGAACGAGAAGTCAAACAAATCAAGGTGCCATAAAGAAGGACTCAATGTTCTGAAGGGAGTTTTTAAGAGAGAATTAGGTTTTTCATAGGGAAGCCTAGGTTTGTATGAAAGAGAGTAATGTTTTGAGAGCTAGGGTTTGAGTGTGTTAGGTGTGCAAGAGAGAGAGAGAGATTCAAATTGTAATAGGGTTTCCTCTTCTTTGACAAGCACAAAGCGGCTTTTAGAGATTGAGATTTTTCTCCAATGTATAGGTAGCTCCACTTGGTCAATCACGAGCACAAAGTGGTCGGGACTGTGCGTGAGAGTAATCCAGTACTCTTCTTGATCTCGTGTAATCCATTTGAATTTGCAATGAAATGAATTGATTCAATCCCACTTCTGATTTCCAATTTACAGTCATTCTTCTTTAATCTTGCATACATTTTATGCCTTTTAGCTTTTATATTCTAAGTTATTTAAATCTTTTTTATTGTACTTTTAATTTTCAATTGAGTTTCACGTTGTTATGATAATGATTTAAGCATGGTTCAATATGCACAATTCAATGTTTCCTCTTGGGAACCAAGTGACCCCAAAGTCACGAGATGTCTTTTAGAGTGCAAAATAATCCTAGCTTGATCACTATAATTCAGTTTTCATATTTCTGTTTGTGTTGTAATGTGCATTTATTTTTAGGCATATTCTCTCCTGACCATTTGATGAAGGATTATCTTATTCCCTTTTAAGATTATTGAATATGGTGTGAGTTGATTAAAAAAGTTAAGTGAAATCCCCCACTAAGCATTAAGATAGCAAGATATCTAGACGTGAAGATTCCGTTCACAAAGCTCAAGAGAAGAAGATAATGGATTGATTCAAAACAAAAAGGAAATGGAAAGCACATAAACCATAGAAAACCAAGAATAAATTAAAGGAAGAAGAAAACATAAAATGAAAAGGAAAGGAATGGTAAAAATGCGAGAAGCACGCCACTACAAGGCTAGGCTAGAAGCCATGGCAACCTTGAAGATGAGTGGATGTGTGCCGTCACATGCTATGCAAGATAAGACTTAAAAGTATTCACTCCCAAGGGAGGAAACTCTCACAAATGGTTGACACACAAGAGTGTTTTTACTTCAAAATCTTCAACCTTTTTACATGTCTAGGAGCACCCCTTATATAGAAGAGTTTAGGGGCCTCTAAGCAAATAAAAGATACCTAAGGATGTCTCTACAAAAACCTAATCCTAGCTTCTAGAAACTAGGTCAAATAAGGTTACGAAAATGAGAGACAAAAGAGCTAACTATGGTGTGTGTAGGGCTAATTTCGTTCTAGCACAAAAGGAGACAAAGAATGTGTCTCATATGTCTCCAAAAAGTGGCCAAAGTGTGCTAAAAACAAAGGAGACCAAAGGTACATAGGTACAATTACTTCATGCCTTTTACTTTATGCTTTATGCCATTGCTTTACTCTCTCCTCCACATCATTTATGCTCCCCAATCACCATGTGCCACCTAACATTGCTTTCTTACTCCTAATTTACCTACCAAGCAAATAAACATAGATTAGCATATTGGCTTAAGTCAAGTCAACTATAGTCAACAAGTCAAACCTAGTCAATGGTCAACAAGTCAACTAAAGTTGATTCAACTAAGTCAACTTAGGAATTCAAAAATAATAAACACAAATGAAAGACATGAAGGATTAGTGAACTTCCTTTCTAAACATGCTTAGTCTTCTTAAGCATGTGCCTCCATCCTTGGTTGGGGTCAATCCTTCATCACCCTCTCCTCCTTGGAGAGAATTTGACCACAAATTCTTTAAGCCTTTGTAGATGGAGCTTGACTTGATTTGGGGGAGAATTTTCGTCTTCCTTTTATGAGCTCATGTTTCATCCTTTCTAAGGGTATTACACCTAGCTTTGGTGAGGCCATCTTTATTTTCTAGAGTACTCTTCCTCTCTTGCTTGTGCTTTGGGCCTTCCTTTTTGGCTTGGGAAGAGAAGGAAGGGTGATGCACATCTTGCTTTGGAAGAATTTTTTGTAGGCAAGTAACACCTTGGTGAAAGCTTGCTCCTTTTCTTTTTCTTCTTTATCTTTTCTTATTATATTTCTATCCTTATTAACTTATTGAAGTGATAGAGGTAGTAAAGTGGTCTTTTTCCCATTTTTAAAGAAAATGTATTGGTTGGTATGACCATCATGTAAAGTTTGTTTATCAAATTGCCATGACCTACCTAGTAAGATATGTGTGACTTCCATGGGAACAACATAACATAGGACCTCATCCTTTTAGCTTCCTATAGAGAAGTTAATTAGGACTTGTTGATTGACATCTATTTCTCCCTCTTTACTTATCCAAGCAAGTTTGTTGGGCGTAGCATGAGGAATGGTCTCTAAGCTAAGCTTTTCCACCAACCTTGTGCTAGCTACATTGGTATTACTTCCTCAACCAAATATTATGAATTTGTTTTAGTATACTCTTGATGACACACTCAAGCTTGAGAGGTCAGGATAATACTAATGTCGAGAAATGTTGGGCACCTAAAACAAAATATACTCAAATTAAGGACATAAATAACATTAAGAACGCAATAAGAAAATGAAGTACCGATAAAGAATGATCACTACAAAAACCACACACATTTCCTGCCATTTTCCTTTTGAAAACTTTTTGTTAGGAAACACTTACAAATTTTTGTTATAAATAATGATTTGTATAAATAATGATTTGCAAGAATTTGCTACCATTTTTTTTTCAAAATGTTTTGCACAAAAACATTTTACACACAAGATTTTGTAAGAAATACTTACAAATTTTATAATTTTTTAGGAAATAATTATCCACAAAGAAATTACCTACCAATTAAAAATCTTATAAAAAATAGTAAAAACAATTTTTTTGTTACAAAATTTTATAATAAATTTTGAAGAAAAATCACATAAAATATGAAAAATTCTAGTTGGGATGACGAATGAATTTAGTTAACCTATGTGCATTTACACAAAATATTGATTAAAATACTATAAATACATGGCAATTTTATGCATTTACAAGACACACTTATTGCATATTTATGACCACACCTAAATTATTTACTAACTTAAGTGTAAAGTGTCTTTATAGACATCTCCCTACATCTTTTTGGACAAGAAAAAAAAAAAGATATCTTTCAAAGTAATAGCAAAAAAAAAAATGGTAAAAGAATTTGGAAAAAATAAGAAAAAAATGTGGTCTCGTAGGATGCAGTTCATCTCGATAAGAACACATAATAAAAATGGATCTAGAGTTTTTTTAACTTAATTTACCTTTTTTTTAAAAAAAGCATTTCATTCGAAATAGTATCATGTCATATCACTATAAAAAATTTAATATTTAGTATAAGCTAAAAATGGACGCTAATAAGCAAAAAGTTAACACTAAATAGTTATTAGCATCGGTTGTATCACATGTATATGAATCGACTTTTGAAAGTTGATTATAACTAATGTCAACTCAGCTTATATTGATAGAATATAATTCTTTATACATTATTACAATTTATAACAATAATTGCTTATTTGTTCATTTTAAAAAGGTCAAGCCATTAGTAAATGTTGCTAATATTAGTTTTATAAAAGAAAAATAATCAAATAATTGGAAGTGTCTTAAAAATAGAAAGTTTAGCAACATTTATCCATCATTAAAAGGTTTTTTTTATTAGTAGGTAAAGAAGAAAAAAAAATCAGTATTTGTCGTAAGCTGCAATTGCTATATGTATACGCAACTAGTGGAACACAAACCCACAATAGTCACGGTTTAATTGAGTGAAAGTTCGGTTATATAATAATTGTGGAAGGTTTGAAGCACGTTTCACATGTAATTAGTTTTGCTTCTCCGTTCTGGCCATTAGGACCTCCTAGCTGGCCACTAAAACATCATATACAGATATTTCCACTACACCATGTGAACCCTACATATGCACCTTTGTGCCTTTCTCATAACCAATGATTAAAGTTTACAAACTTAATTGAGTTAAAATTAATTTCACAAAAACAATCCAATTTTGCTTTCAGAATTTTTTTTCAGACAAAATTTAGCTTTTAAATATATTTTTTTATTTATTTAAATATGTCACGTCGTTTATTTTTCTAAACTGAGTTTGGAAAATTCCAAATTAAAATAAAACCATTGTTTTAAACCTTGATTTTGCCAATGTTTTCTTTATTATTGTCAATATCCAATTTCGTCCGGATAAATAAATTTATTTTCAAAAAAAAATAATAAAAAATAAAGTTTTTTAGTTAATGGAAAATATAAAAAATGTGAAACAAAATTTTCTTCAAAGATTTTTAAACTTTAATTTTAGAAAGAAAAAAGAAAAAAAGAGAGATGAAAAATAAAGAAAAATATATTCTCTACACTTCTTTAATTCTTCCCCGTCATCACTCCCACTTACACACCTCCTTTTTTATCTCTCTTTAAAAAATAAAACATTGAAGGAGGTAGAAAAACGAGAAGAAAATATTCTCTATACTTCTCTAATTCTTTCCCATTACCACCCACATAGATACCTCTCATTTTTATTTCTATTGGAAAAACAAACGCAAAAATATTAGAAAAGGAAGCAAGAAAAAAGGTGAGGAGTTATTGAAATTTTTGTAAGGTATGTCACTCTCAATTATTTCATCTTTTGATTTAGTTTTTCCAATTTTTATTTTTTTTCTAATCATAAAAAATATTTTTTCCTATATTTAGTATCTGTCCGGTCGCTCACGTCACATGACATCCAATTTAACTTTTGTTTTTTTTTCTAAATATATATATACATATATATATATATATATATATATATATATATATATATATATATATATATATATATATATATATGATCTAAAAATAAAAAAAAATAGCTTTTTTTGTTTACTTCTTGATATCTCTATCTTGTTGCTCACGACATCCACATCCACTTTTAAATAATTTAAAAAAATTATTAAGAATTTATAAATGATTAAAAAAATGAAAAAAATAAAAGATAAAAAAAAAAGAATTTATTTCAAGTGTTTGTTCGGTCACTCACGTGGCGTGATATTAATTTTAAAATAATTCAAAACACAAAAAAAGTAAATAAAAAGGTTTCCAAAAATATAAAAAAATTCAAACCATTCTTTTAAATAGTTTTCAGAATAGTTTTTCGTAAAGAACTACGTAACCATGATTCTTTATTGTAAATGGAGATACGTAGGAGCAAGGATTAATCCTTGTCGGGCCCAAAAAACCAAAAAAAAAAATTGTTTCTTTTGTAAATTCATTTATTATTATTTTTGGGGAAAATAAATATTTTGAAAAACCACATAACTTTTGCACATTTAATTAGAAGTATCGTTTTATGACGGACGTTGTGGGGTGCTAATACCTTCCCCTGTATAACCGACTTTAGGATCCAAAATCTATTTTTTAGCGGACTTTGTCTTATCTTTTTGGTTTTTTTGTAGTTTTCCAGAATAAACTATAGTGACGACTACAAACTCTATTTTTTCAAATTTTATTTTTTATTTGTTGTCCCGTCGCGATTTTGGTTGCGACAATTATTCCTAAGAAATTATAATTAGGCTACCTAACATTAGCTTTTGATTATTATCTATACATTATTGCCATAGCATGTGATCATGAAAAATGTGAGCCTTGTACGAGAAAAATTGCTACGCTTGGAATTTTACTTGTGTTTATAAGAAATAATATTAATAATAATGACTATACATAAAAAGAAGTCAAAATACTGAAGTATCTAGTTTCTATAACAGTTTTGACTTCAAGAAATTAGGATTAATTTTTTACTCAAAATTAGAATTTATTCATTTAAGCGATATATTTTTGTTAGAACTTAGAATTTTGATATATCTTTTTTATAAATTAATTTTTTTATTGATATTTAAACTAAAATTTCAAGTATAAATAATTTAAATACTATCTTAAAATATTATTTAACATAAAAAAGAGTGTAATTTAGTTGAGTTAGGAAAATTAATATATATTTATTTTTAAGACAAAGATTAAATTGTATTTAAGTTTGAGATAAAAATAAGTTTCAATTCCATTTCAAAGTGGAATTTCAAAGTTTAAGAATTAAAAATATGTTTCAAATTAGAATTATAACTTGTTGCACTATCAAAACTGCCCATCAAAATTTCTCGGATGAAAACTGTAACGTCTCATTTAATCAATAATCTTAATCAAAGGAAACGTCATACAGAATAACATAGTAACGCGGTCTTGGAGCATACTTCTTATAATATTTGAGGCACACAACGATGTCAAAACAAAACAGAATACAAGGTTCAACAGTAAATCAATTTAAATTTAAAAGGATAAGCCAATACATGGGCCATGGCCCTATAACAAAGTCCAACACAGTAGAATCCAGCCCAGGTGGGCTACGCAGTAGAACCATCACCTCCCTGTTGACCACGAGTGTTTCTCGCATCTGCTCACACCAATAAATTGATGATCATCGCAAAATGAGAAGAACCACATACAACGCAACCAAACAAGCAAAAGGGTAAGCTAGAGTATAAAACAGTTTATCATACAGATACATGTTATTTCACCGACCAATGAATATATGTCAACCAATCATGTTATGACTTGCAAACAGTACACTAAGACTCGACACGACTCATCCAGATATGTATAATTTAGTCGGATTCAGCGGATGCTTGCACTTGCGGTGGAATTTCTTGCTCACCCTCGAGCTGCTCACCCTCGAGCTAAGTGTTACAATGTCTCAATCCCCCACACACAAGGTTAGCCCTTAATGAGTTTCAGGCCTCCTGCTACTCTCACCACAAGAGTCACTCCGCTCTATGTGAGACTAACTGACTCCTTAGAGCGTCAGGATGCAACCTTACCTTGAATCCTTACTAAATTATATAGATGCGGCACCACCATGAACTCCCACTAATAGGGATCATGAAATTACGTCCCGACCAACTGAGGCATCACCCTGAAATCTCACCTAAAGATTCAAGGAATTACGTCCTAACCACACACAAATCATATTCAACCAATCGAGTAATATTTATCATGCATATAAATCTCATGCCAACCTTTATAACCAATCCTCATTCATATTCCATGTTGAATCCATACCAACTCATCCTTCCCAGATCATGAATATAGACGTGTATTTCATACCAACACCATGCCTCTTTAATTACCAACCATCTCATTTGTTTTACATACCAAGGTCACACTAACACATTAATACAATTCATACCCACATATTTTTCCATGCATTTCACAAGCCTAACACTTTAAATAGAGCAAATCAATCAATCAAACAATCCATAACAACCAAGTAAAGAAAACAGCGTGGCCTGTAGCGGATCTCGCTCAAGCCAGAAGCCCTCGCTCAGGCGAGAGGAATGCTCTCGCTCAAGCTGCAGACTCTCGCTTAGGCGAGATCGTGACAAAGGCCATGGGAGGTTTTTCGCATACTCACCCAAAGGCTTGTGAGAGAGACCAACCCTCGCCCAAAGGTGAGGTTCCTCGCCTGGGCTAGGACAACAGCAACAAACCAAGACTCCCACGCGTTCTCGCTTAAGCGAGCATCTCTCACCCGAGCGAGATGGTGCCTCACTCAAAACCAGAGCTCTCCGCATGAGCGAGAGTTCGAATGTGACCCTAGTCTGCTTCTGCAAGTCTCGCTTGAGCGAGTCAGCATCGCTTGGGCGAGAGTAAGAGACCTTGCCACTGTTCTCCCTGCAACAACCACATCTTCGCACCCAAACAACAATACAAAGCACTTCACATATTCACAGCAACATATAGCTCATACAACACCAAACAGATTCAAAAATAGGCCAAAAATCATTTAAACTCAAAACCCTAACTTCCCTTACCTGGAAAGGGTTTAGCAGAGGATTCTGACACCACAGTAGTGAGTACGGTAGCTCCAAGAACAAGTTAGGGAGCTGGAAAATAGTGGAACCATTCAAAATGGTTTACCAAGGTGAACCCTAGTTAGACTCAAGACTACAGAGCTGAAAACGAAGAAGACACGAAGGGGAAAAAAATACTTACGTGAGCAGAAACAATGGAGTTGAGTGAGCTCGAAGAGGGAAACGTCCAAACCCTAGAAGAGCTTCTGTTGGGAGGAAAAGAGAGGGTAAAAGCATTGTCTTTGCAAAGTGTGGCAAAATGAGAGGGGTTAGGCTATTTTAGGGGCTTTGGACACCCTATGGGCCAGTCCTAGGCCCAACTAATTTGAGGCAGCCCCTTCTTAAATTAGGACAGTACAAATAGTGGGCCTTACATAAACAACTATTTTAAACACAAATCAAACGCGAATACATAAAAGAGTTTTGAATTATGATTCACTACCTCTTACAAGATTAGGGTTTATTTTTAATTAGCCTCGTAAGATAAACAAACACTCATTCATTATAAATATGATGAATTTCTTACTAAAAATTATCTGCAAATACTGTTTACATAAATTTTAAAGCAATCAATCCAAAGCTTTTAAGTATATCACAATTCATTAAAAAAAAAGATGTCATGACAAATATTTATACTATTAGTGTGTTATAATTTAAATTAATGATAACGCTTATGTATTATACGTGCAGTATAAGAACATATATTTAAAATAATTGAAAACTATTTTAATTATAATAAAAATTAAAATTAAGAAAATAAAGGATCACATTGGAATTTAAATAAATTTTAAAAACATCATCTTCATATTCAAATAATATATTAATGAAGATATTTCAATACCTTTCTATGATCTATATAAATTGAAAAAATAATTAATTGCATAACGAATTAAGGATACCAAAAAATCATATTTCGTTAATAAATACTTTAGGAGAAAAAAAGAGCATAAGCATACGTAAATAAACTCAACAAATAATAATAAATTTTAAAATATCTAAACAAATATATGGTTATAGAAACCTAAGTATAACTTTATATATTCCATAATTTCCTTAATATTATATATATATATATATATATATATATATATATATATATATATATATATATATATAGTATAGAAAGATATACCTACAAAGCACAACAACGTTAAGGTGTGTCCAACGAAGGATCCTCACTAAAATTTTTGGGGAGTCAAAATAATATACTAAAAATTTATATATTTAATATTATTGTGACTAATTCAATAAAAATGAATAAATAATCTAGTAAATTTATAATTATCAAAGAAATTACACATATCTAAAAGAATGTCTATCATTTTTTCATATTTTTGAACTCATGTTGAATTATAATTAAAATTTTCAGTTAACTTTTTTTCGATGTAAATAACCATATTATCTGCAAAATATTCATCTTCCATTTTATTAACATGCATTTGATTCAAAAAATATTCACAAACTTTCATTTCAGTGTTATGCGATAAATAACCATATTATCATGTTTTCATCTTCACCAGTAGTTTCTCTATCAATTTTTTAAAATAAATTTATTCTTTTGTTTTTCATTAATATACCTATTTAAAAAATAAGTTTAAGACTAAACAATAATTTATCATAATCTAATCAAAAGTTGAGAGACATATTTACTAAAAAAATTATGATAATCAAGTTATAATTAAAATTCGACTATGAAAAATCACATAGTACATTGTTTCTTCTTCTATATAAGTAAATAATGAATATACAAAAAGGTCATGAGATAAAAAATAATGCTAAATGTTAAACAAATAGTTCACTATCAACTAAGACAAGAGAAAGTTACCTTATTTGTTTATTTAATAATGAAAGAGAAAATATGAAAAAAAATAAGGATATAAATACTGAGTTTATGTCTAACTTTTTCTCAGTAAGATAAGAAAATAAATAAGCATGGAAGAAGAATACAACATATGAAAAACTCAAAAGACAATGGGAGAGAAAAAAAATATCTTAATAATTTTATTTTTTTATATATTTAATTTTATATTTTATTATTTATTATTTATTATTGTACTTTATAAAATATATAAAAATACTTAATTTAATTTTTATTAATTTTGAATATAATATTATTTAATTTAAAAAAATACAAATAATTTTAAAAATTTTAAAAATTTATATAATTTTAAAAAAAATAAATATAAAATAATGAAAAAAAAATTAAAAAAAAATTAGGGGAGGGGGGGCCATGGCCCCTGTATGCCCTTTGCATCCTCCGCCACTAGATGTGCCTGCCCATTACTCGGCCGAGATGCACTCAGCCTTCGTGGTCATAGATGTACTCGATCTCTATGGGTTGAGATGTTCCCAATCCTTCACTACACCAGCCACTCTTTCCACCATCAACTTAGGTCCTTCATATGCCAAAACGGCCCAACTATACCCTGGACCAACTATGCCTTTGGCCAATTGCACTCTAGGTCATCTGTACCTGTTTTCTCCATACATTAGCAACATCATTTTCTTATGTGCCACTAGGCCGACTATACCCTGGGCTGACTGTACCATGGGTTGTCTGTACCCCTTTTTCCCCCTACGCTAGCAACATTGCTTTCTCATGTGCCACTAAGCCGACTATACTTTGAGTCGTATGTACCCTCTTGATGTGACCCAAACAAGGCTTATAGCATTGAGCCAACACCTAGGCCCATTCATTATAGTTTCTTTTATTTTCTTTATTTTTATTAATTGAATAAATATCGTCTAATTTGGTTTGTTTTTGTTAAATACAACCCATTTTTCAAGCTACCAATAAATGAAGTATTTTGCATTGGGCCTGTAGCCTAACTCTTCTCCATACCAACACGAACACATCCCTCCTAATTGGGCCTCGGGCAACCCATTCAGCACACCAACCAAATTGTAGCTAGATTGGCAGCGTACACTAACGTTGTTCCTTCTACCACGTTCTACCACTCAGCCTATATTGGACCAAGCCACGAATGGATTGTTTAAAGCCCATTATGTGTCCATTACAACAACCATCAAATGCAATCAAGATTCTACCTCGCGCTCTATTCCTATCCGCCTAAAACCCACCCACACCGCAGCTAGGTTTCATCACCAATCGCTAGGGTTCATGAGAGGGTTGCGCCCCTTTCTTTAGGTTTCTGTCCAAACCCAATTCTATTAGCTGCTAGAGTTTTTCCTTTCATCCATCACGCGATCCTTCCACCATTAGATAGGAATGCTTGTCACGTTTTTCCTTTTGTTGTCGTTAGGAATCTGTTAAATGGCTTCCTCTTTGTCTTTGCTTCTCGGCTGCCTTTCCACCTATATAAAGGCAAACCAACTTCATGTATGGTAGCTTTGATGAATATTAGAGTAGTTCAGTTTTCTCCCCCAATCTTCGTCTGGCTCAAACCCTAAACCCTAGTTGAGATTTCATCTCGTCAGGTTGCCCCAAACACCGTGAGTGTGTGAGTTCCGTGTGAGAACGAGAGTGATTCATTCCAATTGAGAGTTTCCGCTACAGTTTCAATTGATTCCACCGAAGGAATCAACATCAGAGGTCGTTCCGATGATTCACCGTCAATTGCAGCAAGTTCCTGCCGATTAACGGCATTGCCGACCTCATCACCTTTTTTGCCCCTATGTAGCAACATCGTTTTCTCATGTGTCACTAGGCTGACTGTGTCCTGGGTCGATTGTACCTTGGGTTGTTTGTACCCCCCCCCCCCCTTGTCCCCTACGCTAGCAACATCATTTTCTCATGCTTGGGAACACAATGGTTGTTCCTAACGATGCTGCTGGAGGAACTTGGGTCGGGTTGGAACATTGGCACCGTCTGTGGAAATGATAATTCTCCTTGTCGTCGACTAGGGTGCTTGTTCTGATATACCTAATAAGTCCAACATCGATTAGGAGTCGAGGTCAAGCGTAATTTAAATACTCCTTCCTCCTTCTACCCTCTTAAGATGCCTTTTAAGGACAAAACCGTAACGGAGCTCCACTCTCCAAAGCAGACAATACCTCGAAGATGCAGTGGTTGTTGCTAATGATGGCTGCCAAACGAACTTGGGTCGGGTTCGAACACCATTAACACATAAATGTTAACTTGAGTCTTCTTTAACATTAATACTATTATATAATTGTTACCAACAATTAAAATTCCTAAAATTCAATAAGTTTATGAATAGTTCCTTTTATATGTTATTGATGTTATTATTTCTATTTAACATGACTAAATAGAACAATATTTTATATAATATAGTTCAACTTGTAACATATACAAAACAAATACTTCATCCAAATTTTCTATAAATATATGTCAAAGATTTTTCTGGTATCAAAACACAAGATTCAATCATCCACAATATCAAATAAGAACACAAAAGCCAAGTATTTTTTTTAGCAAAAAATAAATTAATAGAAAGCACTTGGTGCTTTAACCATTTTACAGAAAGATAACAACAAAGTTCTTGTATGCTAAAATCCCTATAATTTTCTCAAAGATATAGACCAACAAAATTCAAGTTTAGTTTGGATTTCCTTTATTTGATTCCAACCATGGAGGGTTTTAAAAGGTAATTAAATGAAAAGTATGGTATTAAGAGGAAAATAGATGTTAACATTAGTCATCATTAATATTAGTAATATGTGACTTTTTTCTATAACTGAAAATAAAAAATGACATTGATAAAACATAATGTCTTATTAGGAGTGTTAAACAGTGTAAAGTTGGGTTCTGTTTAAATACATGTATTGTCTATAGAATGATTATTAATAATGTTTTTAATGATTATAATTATAATTTTTTTTTAAAAAAAAAGTTGAATATTTTAAGATTGGATTATGCTACAAATAATTATTAACTAAATTATAAATGACATGTATTAATGTTTTATTACATAAGGAATATTCATCCAAGCATCAAGATATGAACAAATATACAAGAGTTGCTGCATATTATGCAGATATAAATTTTAACCATGTCTACACTAGTGCAGGAAATAGATTATGCCACGGTTATTTTGACTTTTTGGCTTCGGTTTTACACCCGAGACATATGTTGGCGAGGTAAAAAAAGACATGTTTATGCCTCGGTTATGAACCGAGGCATATGCGAGGGTTACTGCCTCGGTTCTAGAGGGAACCGAGGCCTAATGTGCATCGCAGATTTAAAAAAAAAGTATTTTCTGACCCAATAACAGCATCACACGTAGCCATGATCCTTGTACACACACCTACACCAATCACAGTGTGCCACATCATCATCTTCAACCTTCTCCCAAATCAGAAACCCTAGCCACCATTCAAACCCTAAATGTCGTCAGTGTGTCGTGACCACCATCTTCGACCACTGCATCACGCCGGAACAACTTCACGACGCCTTCATTCATCTCACTGGCGACGCAGAACACCCTCTCTTCACTATCATATTTGAACGGAAACATCCCACGACTAACCATCGTGAGCCAAATCGCGACTTCGACACACACATCGACGTTCAAAACCCAGAGAAGAGTCTTACGATTTGAAAAAGGAGAAACACATACCTACAAGCGAGATTGAATGACGACAATGGAGGCGGTTTTGCAACCTCTGCGATGACAACAATGGAGGAGGCTCGTTCAACGGCGGACCGGTGGTGGAGAGACGAAACTGCTACTACGTGGAAGAAGGAACCTTTGTGATCTGGAACAATGGCGTTCGAAAATGGAAGAGAGAAAAATGGTTGTTACTCCACGCGAAGAAGATGAACATTGGCACGATTTATTTTAAACCCTAAGAAGGCCTCGGTTGATTTTAAACCGAGGCATAAACATCTATCTGCCTCGGTTAGATGTGACCCGAGGCGTATTCCACTTGAAAAGCAGTCAAATATGCCTCGGTTAAAATAGACCAGAGGCATAAACATTTATCTGCCTCGGTTAGAATTGACCCGAGGCATAAAAGTCTGTCACCAGTTTAAAAATATCAATGTAGCGGGAAAAATAAAAATTTTAAGGGGTTTATGCCTCGGTTCTAAGTACAACCGAGGCATAAAAGTTTGAAAAAATTACAAAAGTGCCACCGCGTCTTCATATGTCTCGTTTGGAAGTGAACCGAGGCATATAGGGCATTGTAAAAAACCCATTATGCACTAGTGCTATTTTCTTATGCAGAGAAAAAAAAATTGAATATAGATGATCTCATCCCGAGGCAAACTAAGATCATCTAGTTAATCACAAAATATGGTCCATACGTGATTAAAGTAGCTTGAAAACTATAAATAAACATTTATTAAGGCTTTTTCTCACTTAAAAGATTATGTTATGTCTGCACTTAATTCTTACTTAGACATAAATGAAAAAACAAATATGCATGTGATTTGGCACCCAAGGTCATGTTTTCTGATGCTCCATGTTTTAGGAGATTTTAAAATGGTCAAAATTGTTCTCATCTGATCTCCATAAATATAGAATAAAGAATGGAAAACTTAATGCTGCAATCTTTGACTAATATTAACTAAAAGTTGTTCTTTTTTCTAGAGTAATGATACCACATATTAGCATGCATGAAAGATATGGAGATGCTGTCAATGAATAGGAACTTTGAGCAAAGCCACAAACCTTAAGTTCAGATGATGAAAACCTAAGTCCACATGACTTGGTCCAAGTTTTGGGTCCCAACAAATTTTGCATCTACATTGAAATAATCAACAACCAACAAAGGGTCATGTACCGTACCTGGCCAACTTAACCATATAAATAACAACATATATGCCGGAAACAGCTAAAGTACACGCCTCAGGCCGGCATAGACCTAAGCCAGCCTAAACTCATAACAAAGGCTGCTAATGGAGCGGCCAACATGGAACAGTGCACGGACAAAGACGCCATAGGCCAACCTAGGACAGTACACGGACAAAGATGCCATAAGCCAACTAGAGAAGTAACCAGATCGAACCATTCCAAAAGACTAGCGAAATCAAAACCCCCTAATATCCAATAAGCCCACAATAATCCAACTAAGGGCCTGGGCCAGGGTCTAGGCCCACCTACAGCCCAAACTAGGGCCCAACCCATGACGTGGCCAAACATAATTAATACTCTATAAATACGCGTGGACCCCAGTAATTAAAGGTACGCATTTAATACTCCATTAATCACCTGATTTGACTTTTTGAGAGCTTTGACTCACTTGAGCTTCGGAGTCCCTTCTGCAGGTAACCCCTCCTGGTCCAAGCAGACATGTACCAACCGGGAAGAGGCCAACTGAGGAGATAACGGACTGCATGGGTAAGGTGACGCTTGTGCCTAACTTATCTTGTTTGTTCTCTGCAGGAACACTTGGCGCCCACCGTGGGGCACGAGACAACACCTTAGTACCCGTTTTTCTCTGAAGATGGTTTCAACCCGCAGCAGAGCTGGAGTGAACAAGCAGGTTGATGCTGGTCCCTCAGGACCCGCTAACATCACCCCTGACCTAGCTGCCATCCTAGACGGCTAGGCTAAAATGCAACAAGAGTTGGCAGATCTGATGAAACGCAACACTGATGGGATGGAGGCGCTACGGTAAGAGAATTCTCGCCTCAGGCGAAAGATCGAAGCTGATCCCAACCTGAAAGGAAAGCCAAGGAGGCATTTGAGGCTGCAAGGTCCCAGGCCTTCCAGCCCAAAGAAGAAGAAAGCGAATATAGTACGTGCTGGTCACTTTCGCCGCTTCTTCCATAGAGATGATCATCCCTCTCGATCCCGTAACCCCCTCAATCTGACCACAGACGCCCCCCACACGACTCTCACCACGACTCTCACCACGACAGACGCCCCGCCCAACCCGCTAACTAGGATCCCCAACCGGCCCGCACCGACATCACCCCGCCGATCCTCCCCTACGTGGCACTATCAACATCATTTCTGATGGCTTCGCTAGTGGAGGATCCACCTCTTCTGCCAGGAAGAAACACCTCCGCCATATTCAATCCATCAACCACATTACCCATTCCCATCACAGACGCCGCATGTCTCCTATCATCTTCATAGATAACGACTTTCACGGCCTCGACCACCAACAAGACGACCCCATGGTCATCATTGTTGAAATCGAAAACTACGCCATTAAGAAAGTCCTTGTCGACCAGGGCAGCTCTGTCGACATCCTATACTGGGCCACCTATCAAAAACTCCAGCTCCCGGATACTGCCATGGTTCCATATGACGAGCCAATCTATGGCTTCTCTGGCGAACAAGTTTCCACCCGCGGCTACATTGACCTTCACACCGTGTTTCGCGATGGAATCCAAACCAAAACCATTCCCATCCGCTTCCTTATCATCGACGCGCCCACATCCTACAATGTCCTCCTTGGCCGCCCTTCGCTCAACACCCTCGGCGCTGTCGTTTCCACTCCTCATCTGGCCTTGAAGTTCCTTTCCCCTTCTAGTGACATCCGCACCGTCCATTGCGACCAACGACTGGCACGCGAATGCTACATGGCCAGCCTACGCCCACAACTCCCAATCCAGCAAATCAACCACATTGAGCGACCACCTGGCTCCGACATCGCTCTATCAGGCGAAGATCTAGACCCTAGCATGGACCGGGATGTTCGTTTTGAACCTGTTGAAGAAACCTCCCCTCTAGAACTTCCCAATGGCCACTCCATCAACTTAGGCACCGGTTTGAACTCTGACGAGCGTGCCATCATCACACCTATCCTTGTCAACAACATGGACCTTTTCGCTTGGTCACCCGCTGACTTACCTGAGGTAGACCCTCTAGTAGCATCCCACAAGCTATCCATCTACAAAGAAGTCCGCTACATCTCCCAGAAAATACGCAAACTCAGCGAAGAACGACGCCTAGCAGCTAAGGCTGAGGCCGACAAGTTACTGAGCACAGGATTCATTGAAGAAGCTTAATACACCACTTGGCTTTCTAATGTAGTCTTGGTGAAGAAAGCCAATGGCAAATGGCGGATGTGCGTAAACTACACAGATCTAAACAAGGCATGTCCTCGAGATGCCTACCCCTTACCCAATATCAACCGACTTGTTGATGTCGCGGCAGGGAATAAAGTACTTAGTTTCTTGGATGCATATTCTGGATACAACCAGATCCCTATGGCCACATCTGACATGAACAAGACCGCCTTCATCACAGACGACGCCAACCACTTTTACAGAGTTATGCCCTTTTGTCTTAAGAATGCTAGAGCAACCTACAACCGGTTGATGGATAAAGTTTTCAACCATCTAATGGGACAGTGTGTCGAAGTATACGTTGACGACATGGTTGTCAAGTCTCCAAGCCACCACCAACATGCCCAGGACCTCTCGACGGTCTTCTCTGCATTATGCCAATACAACCTTGGCCTCAACCCTGACAAGTGTGTATTCGGCGTCGACCGCGGCAAATTTCTCGGATTCATGTTAACCCAGCGCGGTATAGAGGCCAATCTTGAAAAGTGCAAGGCAATTATCGAAATGCGAAGTCTCACTACCATCAAAGAGGTCCAACGCCTCATAGGCTGCCTTACAGCCATTTCCCGCTTCCTGCCCAAACTGGCTGAACAAACCCAACCATAGTCCAACTCCTCAAGAAATCTGCCCGATTCACATGGACGGATGACTGTGAACAAATATTTCAGAAACCCAAAACCACTCTTACCTCACCACCTATTCTCCACAAGCCGGACACTCACCAACCCCTGCTAGTATACATCACGCCACCGACCACACCGTCAGCGCCGCGCTTGTCCAGAACATAGAGGGCACGCATCATCCTGTCTACTTCGTTAGCAGGATGCTGCAGAATCCTGAAACCAGGTATCAAATGATGGAGAAGTTAGCCCTGTCCTTGGTCCATGCAGCTCGCCGCCTACGCCCACACTTCCAAAACCCCAGTATCACCGTCAAAACCGACTACCCAATCCAAAAAATATTGCAAAAACCAGACCTAGCAGGACGAATGTCATCCTGGGCCGTCGAGCTGTTGGAATTCAACATTCGTTACGAACCCCATGGCCCCATCAAAGCCCAATGCCTCCTAGATTTTGTTAATGACCTCCAGCAAACACCCATAGAGGACCAGTGGACGCTTCAAGTAGATGGTTCCTCGAATCCGAAAGGTGCCCAAGCTGGCATCATCTTAGAAGGGCCCAACGATATCCTCATTGAGAAATCCCTCCACTTTGCCTTCAAAACATCAAACAACCAAGCTGAATACGAAGTCATCCTCGCTGGCCTTTCCCTTGCTCGCGAAGTTGGTGTCAAAACGTTAACGTGCAAAACCGACTCTAAGCTCACTGTAGGACACCTAAATGACGAATTCCATACTAAAGACCCCATCCTTCTACAATATTACCATCTGGTCTACCCAGTCATTCAATCCGCCTTTGAACAAGTCCGCATCAAACACATCCCCAAGACCGACAACATCAGAGTAGACATCCTCTCCAAATTAGCCAGCACCAAATTAAAAAGCCGCCACCGATCCCTATTACAGCAAACATTATCTACACCTTCCATCACAAATACCTGCCACAACCTAACCCACTCCCCAGCCAACAATACTACCCCTCCTCAAATCCACAACTGGACCACCCCCTATATCCAATATCTCCAAACCGGCAACCCCCCACAAGATGCTGACAAAACATGGCTTGCTAGGGCCGGCAGGTATAACATGATAGGCGATGACCTCTACAAACGCGGATACGGCCAACCGCTCCTCAAATGTGTCACTACAGAACAAGCGGAGTATATCATTAAAGAGCTACATGAAGGCATTTGCGGCTACCATTCCGGTGCACGCACTATGTCCACTAGAATCCTTCGAGCCGGTTACTTCTGGCTGACAATAGAAGCAGACTACCAGGACTACGTCAGAAAGTGCAAACCCTACCAGAAACATGGCAACCTCATCCACCAGAAACAAGAACAACTTCATTCCATACTATCCCCATGGCCCTTTGCTAAATGGGGAATGGATATCCTTGGCCCCTTCTACCCCGACAAGGGGAAGGTGAAATTCCTGACAGTAGCCGTTGATTATTTCACCAAATGGATAAAAGTCAAACCACTGACCACTATCACAGCCTAACAAGTACAGCAGTTTGTATGGAAAGATATCATATGCAGATATGGTGTTCCACATACCATCATCACCGATAATGGCCGACAATTTATAGATACGGAGCTAGCCAAGTTCTACACCGGTCTGGTCATCAAACACATAACAAGTTTCGTAAAGCACCCACAAACAAATGGACAGGCAGAGGCGACCAACAAAGTGATCCTAGTAGAACTCCGCAAGAGATTAGATAGCGCCAAAGGCCGATGGCCCGAAGAACTGGTAGAAGTGCTATGGGCTTACTGGTGCACCCCTCAGTCATCAACAAACGAATTCCCATTCAGCCTAGTTTACGGTGCAAACGCCATGATACCAGTCAAAATTGGTGAACCATCCCTGCGCCGAGAACTATACGACCCGACCTGTAACCATCAAAACATGGCCACTCATCTAGACCTCCTATCCGAACTCAGAGAAAAAATCCAGATACGCAACTTAGCCACCAAACAAAGAGCTGCCAGAAAGTATAACGCAAACCTATGTCCACGATCATTTGTAAGCGGAGACTTAGTATGGAGAATGGCCAGTAGTGCAAGAAAGAAGGATGACAAGTTCTCCGCCAATTGGGACGGCCCATATCGCATACGTGAAGACGCAAGAGGAGGAGCATATCGCCTGAAGCATTTATCTAGGGAGGAAATACCCAATACATGGAATGTGTCCCACCTTAAGTTTTACTTCAGTTAAACATGTATTGTATTACATAAAAACACTTGTAACCCTGGGTGTACTGCTTTTCCTCACCTGGTCTTTTTTCCCTAAGGAGGGTTTTGGCCAGGGAGGTTTTAACGAGGCACCCCAGATTCAATGAATAATACAAAGGGTTTCCAACTTTACGACTACTCTTTATTTAACTTCTCATTACTCATTTAAGTTTCCCACCCTTACCACAAATAAGCGGCCTATGTCGAACACCCTTAACTTGATGTTAACTCGTTTAAATTCCCCACCCTTACACAAAATAAGCGACCTGGGTCGAACACCCTTAACTTGATGTTAACTTGTTTAAGTTCCCCATCCTTACCATAAGTAAGCGGCCTGGGTCGAACACCCTTAATACGTTGGTTAATTCGCTTAAGTTCCCCACCCTTACCACAAGTAAGCGGCCTGGGTCGAACACCCTTAATATGTTGGTTAATTCGTTTAAGTTCCCCACCCTTACTAGAACTAAGCGGCCTCGGTCGAACACCCTTAACTTGATGTTAACTCGTTTAAGTTCCCCACCCTTACCACAAGTAAGCGGCCTGGGTCGAACACCCTTAATACGTTGGTTAATTCGTTTAAGTTCCCCACCCTTACCAAAAGTAAGTGGCCTGGGTCGAACACCCTTAATACGTTGGTTAATTCGTTTAAGTTCCCCACCCTTACCACAAGTAAGCGGCCTGGGTCGAATACCCTTAATACGTTTGTTAATTCATTTAAATTCCCCACCCTTACCACAAGTAAGCGGCCTGGGTCGAACACCCTTAACTTATTGGTTTACTCATTTAAGTTCCCCACCCTTACCATAAGTAAGCGTCCTGGGTCGAACACCCTTAACTTATTGGTTTACTCGTTTAAGTTCCCCACCCTTACCACAAGTAAGCGGCCTGGGTCGAACACCCTTATACATAAAATAAGCGTACGCAAACATTCCATACATACACAAATATAAAGAGCAATTAACCCACAAGTAACCAGCATCCATAGCAAAGATTAAAATAGAGCAATGTACGAGTTATTACAGACTTAGAATCATTAAACCAAATTGGAAATATTAAATTAAAAATCCTAAGTTGTCTTCTGCTCGACGTCCTCCGCCACCACCTCGTTACCACCAGCATCAGCGTCAACTGCCTCCTTCTCCCCAGCCTCTTCTGGGCTAGATTTCGCCTCATCTATAAGCACACCATCGACAACATCCTTGTTCACATCAAACCTAACGTCACTAGCATCAACATTCTCATAAAAAAATTACGCTTGTCGAACACTCTTTTGAAAGCCATTGATATGTTCTTGTATTATGCAACTCTTCAAGTCCTCTAGTTCACCCTCCAGCCCATCATGTTTTTCCTTGATATCATCATAGTCGGCCTCGAGATCTGCAATTCGACCCTTCAGCTTTTCCTCAGAATCAAGGCAGCGCACCTTCCAAGTAGCAAGTCTCTTCCTCTCCGCTTCCCACTCCTCCTTTTCCTTCTTCCAAGCTTCTTTTTCTTCAGCGTGCTTGTCCACCTTATCCTGCAACTCTTCCACCTTAGTCTGGTTTCCTTCCTTCAACTCCTTCTCATATAAAGATCCCACACGTCGACTAAGTAGCAAGGTCTTACTGCTAAACTCCACCATAGCCTTCACCAAAGCTTTCGGCTCCATATTAAAAATGGAATCCATCAGCGACTCCGGCACATTAATCTCGATATCCTTTCAAACGGTAGTCTCCGGAAGCTCAATCAACCCAGCTTCTGACCCCTTCACCCCACTTTCCGAGCCTACTCCCATCACAACAGCTCGCACTTTCTTCACGTCTTTACCTTTTCCTGGCCTAGTCGGCAACTCTGCCTTTCTTTTGGTACCACACTGCACGTGGACGTCTACCAAAGAATCTTGCAGATTAGGGACCTCAGTGTTCCCTGCAGCTCTAGCCTTCACGGCCTTTTCCTTGTGCAAGGCTTGGAAAAATGTCAAGTTTTTCTTGCCCAGCTGCGCCATATGCCCTGAAGTACACAACACACAAATTGTTAAAATACTCGAACGTATAACAATGCTCAAAGTTTCAAAAAAATACCTTCAATATCTATAATTGGGTGAACCGAATTATACACCCTAACTAAGCCCTTAGTGGGCATCTTATCGCTAAATTGCATCAAAGTATCCACCACATCCTTCTCCACCACTGACAGATCCTCCCTCGATATCACCTTATATCTCCAAGGGTTGTCGGTCCAGAAGAACGGAAATTTAGTATTACCATCAGCTGTGTAGAAGTGTGACTGACCAGCTAGTTTCACTACAACCTTGAAGAATCCATCTTTAAAATGCTTGAACGATTGAGTGAAAGCGTCTAATCTGTTGAGACCAGGCCGGCTGATTAGCGACAACCATGTTATCGGACTCTTCAGCCTCGTAATAAAAAAGTATAGGAACGCTCGAGGAGACGGTTCCAAATACAGCGCCATGCATAATAATCGGAAAGCTTGTAAGTACGCCCAGCTGTTCGGATGAAGGTGAGTAGGGGCGACGTTCAATAATCGCAACAATCCCATGGTGAATTCGTCGAACGGTAGCCGGATGTGCAACTGCAAGAAATGGCACATATACATATAAAAGAATTCTTCGGTTGATCCTTCTTGACCATGGCACACACATTCCACAGCGGTCACCCGCTCTGGAGCAACTATATCCCTCTGCACCCCCTTCTCAAAAACAGTCGTGCAGTTCCACCACGACCTTAACAAACGCGACCACCGGAACAACGATCGCTGTGTCCCCACGTCTGCCGCCACCCATTCGTACCCGGTCTTCGCTGGCCAATTGCTTTCCGCCAACTCATCAGGCAGATCTTCCCTGACTTCAACCACCCTCTCCATTGGAATTCTCCCTATACTACCCATCTCTTCCCTATCACTAGTATAATCTCGACTACTTCCACTATCCCTAGACCGCTCACTACACAAATCTGACAACGAAACCCTATCGCTACTACTAGACATACCTGATTCTTTTAGAAAAGATGACGGAGGAGGAAAGGAAGATATCAGATAGCTCTAAAACGCACGCGAACAGATTTTTTGCAAATGAGACAAAGTGAATGCACTGCCAACATTATCCTCATTTATACACACGAATCTCAAACGTCATAACCCTTTCCCGCCAAAAAACTCATTTCAATCATCACAAAGTATCAAAATGGTGGCGCCAAACCTCCCTAAATCAAACTTCTGACACCCTTTCACCTGCCACAAACCCTTTCACCTACCACAAATCCTTTCAGCTACCCCAAACCCCTTCACCTACTCGAAATTCCTTGATATCTTTTAGCCTTAACATTGTTCATCACATTTAAAGGTTGGGGGACTGGTGTATCACACCTAGCCGGTCACGACTAGTACATCAGCACATATCATCCTTCACCAACATACTATATCGACAAAGGCTAGGGGACTAGTGTACCGTACCTGGCCAACTTAACCATATAAATAACAACATATATGTCGGAAACAGCTAAAGTACACGCCTCAGGCCGGCATAGACCTAAGCCAGCCTAAACTCATAATAAAGGCTGCGAATGGAGTGGCCAACATGGAACAGTGCACGGACAAAGACGCCATAGGCCAACCTAGGACAGTACACAAACAAAGATGCCATAAGCCAACTAGAGAAGTAACTAGATCGGACCATTCGAAAAGGCTTAGCAAAATTAAAAACCCCTAATATCCAATAAGCCCACAATAATCCAACTAAGGGCTTGGGCCAGGGTGCAGGCCAACCTACAGCCCAAACTAGGGCCTAGCCCATGACGTGGCCAAACATAATTAATACTCTATAAATACGCGTGGACCCCAGTAATTAAAGGTACGCATTCATTACTCCATTCATCACCTGATTTGACTTTTTGAGAGTTTTGACTCACTTGAGCTTCGGAGTCCCTTCTGCAGGTAACCCTTCCTGGGTCCAAGCAGACATGTACCAACCGGGAAGAAGCCAACTGAGAAGATAACGAACTATATGGGTAAGGTGACGCTTGTACCTAACTTATCTTGTTTGTTCTCTGCAGGAACAGGAACAGGTAATGAATTCTAGAATTAAGTGATATATACTTTACCAAACAAAAATATGATTATACCAATTTCTCACGATATATATATATATATATATATATATATATATATATATATATATATATATATATATATATATATATATATATATATATAAACTTTTTCAAAATTAAATTTAACTTAAATATAAATTAAAAATACATTTTTAAAAAGTTATATAAAAAATTGTTCATACAAATCTTTCTAGTGTTACACATGAAAGGTTGAGCCAAATTTTTAAAAATAATGCTGAAATCTTCGTGTTGCAGCTGGTATTTCAGAAGACGAAATTTTATAACTCTATAGAACTAAAATGCTTATGCGGCTCTCTGTAATTGTTCATGTTTAATTGATAGTACAAAACTTAAATATCTCTGTTGTTGTTTCTTCACTTTTTACCTACATAGAAATTGAATATCTTTCATCAATTCTTTTGCGGTTAATTTTTTGTAATTCAGATATGTTTGTGTATGGTTTTTAAAACAATTAAAAATTGAAAAATATGAAAACGTAATTTACTTTATAAATTATATTTTTTTTATATTAAATTATACATTACAAAAATGAGCTGAAACATATATCTTTAATTGTTGAAGTATCTGCAGGAATTTGTCAGACATATATAAGTAGTTATCTGTTCTTCTATAGTTTGTGATTAGGCCTAAGTATATAATAATTATTCGAAATTATTTTCTAATGCTTACTATATATATATATATATATATATATATATATATATATATATATATATATATATATATATATATTATAAAAGAGAGTAGTTGATATTTAAATAGTATCAATTCAATGGTTATACTATTTTGTTTTGTTTATTAATTTTCTCACTTATTTTAATATTTACTTTCTCATGACGAATATTACTGACAAAAACATTGAAAAGTTATTATAATTAAGTAGCAAAAAGAATCGTATCTACCAATATTTTCATATATAAAAATAATTTCTTATTTAAGATAAATGAGCACTTCGTAATGATTTAATGAGTTCTTTTGACTTTTTCCAGCATCAAGAACTAACCAATCTAAATTTATATGTAGGGTAATTTAAATTAAGTATTATATAATTGTGACAAAAAAAAAAGTGAAAATGAGAAGAATAAGAAAAAAAACAAGTGAATAAATTAAGAAGACATACATAACTTCTTAATAAAAGAAAACGGAACAAAATTTATAACACCAACATGTTTTTCCTATTATTGTTTACTTTCTAATACTTCTATAATAATAATTTTGTATTTTTGACATCAATCCATATTATTGATTTTGTTTTCTATCATATTGATATAATTAAACTATTAAATTTTTAAAGTTCGATCTTACATTATTTTTATACAATATTATGATATAAGGGATTTTTATTTTTGATGAAAGACCAAGTAAGACACTAATATTACAATAGAGAATTATTATTTGAAATCCAATCTTAAAGTATTAGACATTATTATATATTTTTATTTTTCAATATTTCATCTATTTAATTGGTATTTGTTTCGAAATATCCATTTGAAAGTGTATAAATTTAGTACTATTTTTAAGTACCTAAAAAATAGTTCAACAATGGTAATGATTTTAAAGGTGGCATTTAATTATTTTATTGATAAAAAGTTAAATATAAATAGATTTGATGTTAATAGAGTTTCCTTTAATAAAAATCATTATCTCTATACAAACTATTTCTAGTACTTCCTCTCTTATTCTCTCTAACTTTCTGAGTTCGTTTCTCATATCAGAGAACACCAATAAATTCATGATGAATAAGTCTTCACATTTGGTTGATCAAAATCTAAAACAGTGTAAATTCACTTCTTGTTTTATCTTTTAGAGTTAGTTTAGCGTTTTGAGGCACATATGGTACTAAGATCCATGCATATGACTCAAAATACTTAAAGTGAATCTTTCTTTAGTTGTGATCGTAATGATATGATTAGATATGTGATATGATGTATGTGTAGGTAGTTTGAACACCCTTTGAGAACGAGAGCTCTAGGAGTGAGACTGCTAATGGACAATTAAATATAGCCATTTGCGTATGTATATAGTTGTTGCACTAGTGCATTTTAGAGTTTCTACATCATAGTATATGCCTCGGTTCCTGTGCACCCGCTGGATATAAAAACGCGGTGGCATTTTTGTAATAAAAGGGACCTTTTATGCCTCAGTTGTCATACTAACCGAGGCAGTAAGTATTAAATATGCCTCGAGTTTGTAACTGAGGCATAAAGAACTACCTTTTTACCTCGGCTGTATATGCCTCGGTTGCGGACCCGAAGCTAAAAATTGGAAATAACCGCTGTCATTTCCCTTCCCTGCACTAGTGTTGTATATATTTTGAGAATTTTCTTGAGTTTCAAGGAGGACTTTAAATACATCGCTATAGGAAAATTCCTAAATAATTACCAATTTTAGTGCCAAAAAATAATTAATCAATATAGTGACTAATTTAGATACCAGTTTATACACTACAAATTATTGGTAACTAAAATAGTTTATATTATGAATAAAAAGTTATAAGTGGTCTCTAAATTGATAACTAAAATCTTGTCTATTATGAATTGATCTTTTAAATTTGTCACTAACATTAGTTATCAAAGTTTTGGCTACCAAAGAAATCGATCCCTAAATAGAAAATTGATCTCTAAATTGTATTAATTCAATTTGTAGTATAAATCTACTAAATTGGGATATTACATTATTATTTGTTTTAATTCAATTTGGTATTAACTATAATTTATGTTGTGATAAAAAATTAATATAATTTTATTAAAAAATAGCTATACATTTATATAATCTTAAAAAAAAGTTGTTAAAAGAAATCTTAGTTAAACCTATGATGAGAGGAGAGTAGAAGTGAAAAGAGAAGATAGGATTAAAGATGAGAAAAAAGGTTAAAGTAAAAGAAATTATAATATATACTCTCATAATACGAAATACTTCTTCACATAATAAATATATGAAAATTGACTGAAAAAAGTTTTTGATAATGGTTAGGTTGAAAAAAAAATATTAGGATAGGAAGTTGGTAATCTTATGGGTCCTAATAATATTTCAAACTGAAAGTTGTGTGCAACTATCCATTTTAATGTCTAATTTTAACAATCTAAAAATTAATATTCTTTTTTTGACGCATCTTTTCCCTTTTTCTTCTTTATTTTCTAGTCACCTCCCTTGATTAATTAATCTATGATCCCTTTTAAGATTCTCTATATAGTCTCACTTTAGTGAATCCAAGCAATTAAAAAAAAAATACTATTCAGGGTTCTAACAACTGAGTTTCTTCAACAGTTAACAAGTGCACAGAATTAATTCCGTATATAGTAGTTGGTAAAGTATGATTTTCAAGTTGGGCCCATCTTTACAATTATAATACTACACAGTTAATTGACACTTACAAATCGCACAGAGCCACACATATGTGAAAACCATAGTGCATCAGATTGTGATAATAAGTCAGCACGTAAAGGAGTAAGTTATCTGCCACTTGCTCATTTCCAGCTATGGTGTTTTTATTGAAACACAATGTTGAGCATTAGTTTCCCTTTTATTGGAACACTTTGTTATCCTAATACCATATCTTCTTATACATCTCAAAGTTTCACGTTAGTTGATGACCGAGGAAAAAAGATAATTTAAATATCTATTTCTCTTTTTAATTTTTTCAAGTATTTTTAAAAAGCATAAAAGAGTTTTAGACTTTAAAATAGACAATATCTAAAATATTTAAACCAAATTATATCTCAAATATAATGATTATATTGAGTGTACCAAGTAATAAATCAATCCAAGGAATAAAGAAGTAAACGGATAGATAGAGGTCGAAGAAAATGGTGAAAAGAAATGTATCGAGACAAGTAGGATCGAGGAAAGGAATCGAGGAAGTCTTATTAAGACATCAAGAAAAACCTGATTGAGGCAAAAAGACATTGAGAAAAGCTTGATCTAGGCAAAAAAACATCATGAAAATGACAATTGGGACAAGGTCTGAAGTTATGGTGGAGCTCCAAAGGTGCATGAAGAGCTCCATGGGCAGCGGAAATGGATGAAGGAATGGAGGCAAGTTGGAAGCCACTTGCAAGCAATGGAAGGTGAGAGAGGTGATAGGATTTCCTAATCTATGCTAGCCTAAGGAAGGTGGCTAGAGGTAGAGAGAGGAAATCTCTAGAAAGGGGTGACTCTCAAAGGCAATAGAGGGAGGAGTGCTCTCAACTCAAGTTGCATCTATTGCTTAAAATTTCAAGAGTGTCTACAAATGAGTGAAATTTTGGCTTTTATATGAAGCCATTTACACATGAGAAAGGAGAGCCATTGGATGGAGTGGGCCTTGATCTTGGCCCTTAGATCAAGCTTGGAGAA